>Ga0209357_1000483_pt1 | contig 15672 bp, 19 predicted proteins | sample LauGreFBDMM110SD_2_FD_187573 | JGI IMG/M metagenome (GOLD analysis project Ga0209357, IMG submission 187573) | Freshwater lake microbial communities from Lake Michigan, USA - Fa13.BD.MM110.SD (SPAdes) (version 3) | ecosystem: Environmental > Aquatic > Freshwater > Lake | place: Lake Michigan... | reverse complement strand
ACAGGTGCAAGCCCTGATTCCGATTGACTTGTTTGCAAACCGGCAACTCGCTTTTGCCTATGTGCTGACGCTGGGCGTGGGGTTCTCCATGGGGGGGATTGTATTTTTGACCTCCATCGCCACGCTGGCTTATGGGATCAGCGTTGAGCACGCGGGGCTGGCACTGCTGCCTTTGGTGCTGTGCTCCATGGTGGGCTCCATGGCAGCGGGGCGGCTGCTGAACCGTCTGGGTGCCCGCAACATGGTGATCTTTGGTTTTGGGCTGTTGACGCTGGGCTACCTGCAAAGCGCCGTGCCGCAGACCGGCTTTGCCGCTTTCGTGGTGGCATCTGTGTTGGTCGGTATTGGCCTGGGTGTGGTGGTCAGCGGCGCGCTGCGCTCGATTGCGATTGATGAAGCGCCGCCGGCTCTGCGCGGCACAGCCCAAGGGCTGATCAATATTTTCAATGCCGTGGGGACACTGTTGGCTGTGACCTGCATCAGCGCCATTGCTGACTTGGATGGTGGCGAGTTGACAGGTTTTAGCCACGCTTATCTGGCCCTGAGTTTGGGCATGCTCGTGATGCTGTTGATTGCATTTGGGCTTAAAAGGAAGTCAACCTAGTTCCTGCCACAAAGCCAAGCCTTTCAGGCGCCCGCACAATGTGCGCTCACAAATTGACAGCTACAGTTATCAGATCGGCTGGAAAAGCGCTAAGCTTATCGAAATAAGCCCATGCGATCGCAAACCCGCAACACAAGCACGGTCACGCGCTCATCCTGAATGCTGGCGATGATTCGAAAATCACCAGACTCAATATTTCCAGAGCTTGCCGAGGGTCGAACCCTTTAGCGCCTGCCCGATGCTGCGCGGATCGTTACGGCTCTGGCCCCGACCTTTAAGGAAACCAATAAGTCTTCGGGCAACCTGCCAGTTCAACGAATTTTGAGGAGCACTGTCATAAATGTTTAAAAAAGCCTACACAAGATGCGTACCTGCACGCGTATCTAAAATCGGTGTCGGGTTCTGGGCGCGCTTTCTTCGAAAGTGCCCTGGAACGGGTGGCAAAGCATGAAAGCATCGCCCTTTAAAAAAATGTCCACTTGTGAAGCCTTTTTAACGGTTCGCACGTGAGGCTGGCCAAGACGTCGCTCGGTTTTACAAATACAAAGGTCTAATCATGATTCGCATCACTTATTTGAGCCAAGCAACACCTAACTTTTCATCAATTGATCTGATATATCTTTTAGAGCAATGTCATTTGAATAATCCGAAGCGCGGGTTGACTGGACTTTTAATATTCGGTAATGATACTTTTCTTCAGACAATTGAAGGCGAAGAAAATATTGTGGAAAAGTTAATTGAAAAAATAGCTAAAGATAAGCGTCATATAAAATTTCAAATATTGACTAGACAGTCTATAGAAAATCGGCAATACAGTGATTGGGCAATGGGGTTTGAGAAGCTTACAGAGAAAACTATCGCCGAGGTTCCGAAACTTAAACACTTTATGTTGTCTGATTTCAACCCAGAATATTTAAGTTCAAATGTCTCGGTAGTTGAAAGTCTCCTTGAAAGGCATCGGTCAAGCCACTGGGATCCGCTAATACGTGAGATCAACGCCAGGGATGCATTTATCATTGAGCTTCGCAGCGCCCTAGCTTCAAAGCACCAGCAATTGCAAACTTCGATGCTGCTCATAGAGTCTGTTATTGAGTCTAGTACCGACGGGTTGTTGGGTGAAGATCATCTCAAGCTTTGCAAATCGATGCTCAGTTCTCTTCGCAATCAAACGGCCTAATAAGAGAAGTACCCTGTACCCGATTCAGGATCGTGCAGTTGGAACCCGCCATTTTTTTATTTGAATCTAGCCCCTCAATAGGCTATCACCCACAAGCTCAAGCCAGGCTTCCTCCAATGTCACGGGATGAACGCTCACCGGGCTGACCTTCGTACCGTCTGGAGCGTCAACACGAAGCGCCGTTCATTCACGCCCACAGGTCTCCTGCCTGATTCGATCGACCAAAATTTATTGTGTCATACTACTATCATATATTTCCAATAGGATAGAAGCATGGAAGACAAATACGTCATAGATGCTCTGGCTGCATTGGCTCAGACAAGCCGACTCCGCATTTTTAGAGCCTTGGTTGTCAAGGGTAGTGAGGGACTTACCCCGGCGCTGCTGGCCGACATGATGGGCATGCCGGCAAACACGCTTTCTTTTCACCTGAAAGAGCTCCTGCATGCGGACTTGATTTCCCAGGAGCGAAGTGGGCGTAACCTGATCTACAGGGCGCAATACGACCGCATGAACGCAGTCTTGACGTATCTATCCCAAAACTGTTGTCAAGGGCAGGCATGTGAAATCGTGCCTGAAGCTGTTTGCCAATCTTGTTAAACCTGAAGGATCCACTATGACTGATATAAAACCCTTGAACGTGCTTTTTCTTTGCACGCATAATTCCGCCAGAAGTATCTTGGCGGAGGCAATCCTCAACCACATGAGTCTCGGCCGATTCAAAGCCTATTCGGCAGGCAGCAGTCCCCGAGAAAATCAAACGCCAAACCCTATTGCCTTGCAGGCCTTGGAGAAGGCTGGCATCTCGATAGATGATTTAAGCAGCAAGAGCTGGGACATTTTTACTTTGCCCGATGCCCCCCGCATGGATTTAGTGATTACCGTTTGTGACAACGCGGCAGGCGAGGTTTGCCCCTTTTGGCCAGGACAGCCCGCCACAGCCCATTGGGGCTATGCAGATCCGTCCGAAGTAGCGGGAACCGATGCTGTGAAATTAGAGGCCTTTAATCAAATACTGTTTCAAATTAAAAGGCGCCTAGACCTGTTTACCAGCATACCGCTGGCAAGCCTTAGCAAAATGGCGTTGGAACACTCGGCACGTGAATTGGCAAAGAAGTGAACAACGGACGAAAGTATTTTGCTGAGTTGGTAGGTACCGCAGCGTTGTTATGCGCTGTGATCGGTTCGGGCATCATGGCTGAGAACCTATCAAGCGGGAACAACGCAGTGGCATTGATTGCCAACACATTGGCCACGGTGTTTGCTCTGTATGTTTTGATCGAGGCATTCGGGCCTCTCAGCGGTGCCCATTTCAACCCAGCAGTTTCCATGGTCATGGCTTACCGAAGGGATCTGCCCCGGGAGTTGCTCGTTGGCTACATTGCGGCCCAATTGCTCGGGGCAGCGATTGGCGCTTGGCTGGCCCACGCTATGTTCGATTTGGAGATCTTGCAGTGGTCCACCAAGGTGCGTAGCGGATACAGCCAGTATTTGGCTGAGGCCGTGGCAGCGGCGGGACTCATTTTCGTAATTTTGCGCTCTGGATCCGGTAAAGCATCCACCATGGTAGCCAGCTATATTGGCGCCGCCTACTGGTTCACGGCAAGCACTTCATTCGCCAATCCTGCAGCAGTTTTCGGTCGCATGATGAGCAATACGTTTGCTGGCATTCACCCAAGCAATGCTCTCCATTTCGTGGCAGCTGAGCTCGTAGGAGCCTTTCTTGGGTTGGCGCTCCATCACTTACTGAGTTCCGGCTCAGATCACAACAACCCCCACGCATAGATGGTCACCATATTTCACAACCCCAATTGCGCAACCTCACGCAACACCTTGGCACTGATCCGTAACTCTGGTTGTGAGCCAGAAATCATTTTGTATTTAGAAGTGCCGCCGTCTAAAGATCAGCTGAAAAAGTTAATCAAAGACATGTCTGTGCCGGTGCGGGATGTCTTGCGAGAAAAGGGAACTCCCTATGCGGAGTTGGATTTGGCAAATCCAAAATGGTTAGATGAAGACTTACTTGACTTCATGGTCGCCCATCCCATTCTAATTAACCGACCGATTGTGCTTACCAGCCTAGGTACCAAGCTATGCCGTCCATCGGAAGTCGTTTTGGACATCCTTGCTAATCCTCAACTAGCGGCGTTTAGAAAGGAAGACGGGGAGCTCCTAATCAATGAAAAGGGTTTGCGTGTCTGAGATTACAGCAGCATTGCCCAACGTCGAACAGAGTTGCTTCCATGTGCCTGAGCAGCGATTGCTCAGACCCTTTGAGGCATCACTCCATCTTCCAAAAATTCTAATGCTTTATGGCTCCTTGCGCGAACGCTCGTATAGCAAATTGTTAACGCTGGAAGCGGCCCGATTACTCGAAGCAATGGGCGCAGAGGTCAAAGTATTTGATCCTAAAGATTTGCCCCAGCCAGACGGCGCTCCTGACAGCCACCCCAAGGTCCAGGAATTGCGCACACTCGCTGCTTGGTCCGAAGGGATGGTGTGGTGCTCGCCTGAGCGCCACGGAGCGATGACTGGAATTATGAAAAGCCAAATAGATTGGATCCCACTCTCTTTGGGCGCGGTGCGGCCTACCCAGGGCAAGACGCTTGCAGTGATGGAGGTCAGCGGTGGATCCCAATCATTCAATGCAGTCAATCAAATGCGCATATTGGGCCGTTGGATGCGCATGATTACGATACCCAATCAAAGCTCGGTAGCCAAGGCGTTTTTAGAATTTGACGAAGCGGGGCGCATGAAACCGTCAGCCTACTACGACCGTGTAGTAGACGTCATGGAAGAACTTATAAAGTTTACGCTCCTCACGCGGGATGTGTCGCCCTATCTGGTAGATCGATTCAGCGAGCGCAAGGAAACTGCTGACGAAGTGAGCAAGCGCGTCAATCAAAAAACAATATAGTCGGCCAGTTGCTGCTGGTCGCTTGACAGAAAAATTTCAGCGATCAATGTGGCGCCAGGCAATGGCAATAAACGAAGTGCTGGACCGAGCCCCACGGCGTCTTGTGCTCCTCGCTGGTGTGTTCCAGTAGCTCAAATGCGGGACCAAACTCACCATGTAGTTGATCGGGGTCGTATCGGACCACTGGCAAACCACTGCACTGCTCAGGACCATCAGGCGCAAAGGTCGCCACAATCACATGGCCGCCGGGCTTGACTGCTTTGATGACCTGGCGCACGTAAGCCATTCGATCCGCTGGCTCGGTTAGGAAGTGGAATACGGCGCGGTCGTGCCAGATGTCATAAGTCTGCGCAGGAAGATTCACGGTTCGAATATCGCCAGTAATCCAGGTCACGTTTTGACCCAGAGGCCCAAGGCGCTTGCGCGCCACTTCCAGCGCACTTGCGGAAAGATCCAGGACCGACATATGTTTGAATCCACCGATCAGCAAATCGTCCACCAATGTGGATGCGCCTCCCCCTACATCGATGATTTGTCCGTCAGAGGGTGCGCCAATTGATCGAATGATCTCCAGCGAACGGGTGGCATGTTCTTGAAACCAACTTACTGAATCCGGCTGCTTGGTTTGATAAACCTTCTCCCAGTGTTCCTGCTGCTTGTTCATGTTGAGTCTCGTCTGGTTTCCTAGGAATGGTACCGATCAGGCATGCTCTGACCCTGAATGTGTATGGGACCTGAGAAGTCGCCTGTACCGCAAGGGAATAAACAAGTTCCAGCGCTGCTACCTTGGGGCAGTGCCGCATATTGCTAACTGTCCTGAACGATCAATAAGCGATCGGAAGGTTCAATTGCGCTATCAATGTCCATTTCGATGGCTAACTGCGTACAAACCGCGCGACATAAGCTGGCGACGCGTTCACTTTGCACTTGGTAGTAAATTTGTGCGCCTTCTCTGCGACGCGAAATGACCCCCTTGCGGTGAAGTGCCGCTAAATGTTGGGACATATTCGGCTGCGTGGTATCGATTTCGGCCAGGAGTTCGCTCACGTTTTTCTCTTGCTCACACAGGGCACTGATGATTTTCAGGCGCATCGGGGTAGCCAATAGCGCAAACAATTGCGCGGCCGTTTCAAACACCCTGTCCTGATTGTTGAAATCTTCCATAATCAATTAACTTGCCATCCTTGTGGTGTCACTGATTTTAGGGCTGATGTCCTGCAGCACTTGCCCGGCCAGGGAATACAGGTCCGCGTAGCCCATTTCACCGGGAATAGATTGCAACAGTCGTCCGTTCTTCTCTACCAAACATGTCAAGGGAATGATGCGCCGCTGGCTGAATTGATCCCGAAACCCTCGCTCTATGTGGACCACTGGGAAATGCAATTGATTGGCCCGCAGATAGGACACCAGCTTATCCGCGTTGGTTTCGGTTGTGGCACCCAGGACCCGGATGGGCATACCCCGTGTCGCTTGGTAGAGGCGCTCAATGTGTACGTTGTGGCGTTTGCAATAAGGGCACCAGGTTTCCCAAAACACGAGCATTATCGGCATCGTGTTCAATTCAAGAGGCGTCAGGCTCGTTCCGTCTAAAAGCCTGAGCGCCGGCCAGTGGATGGTCGGTGCCGATGTCTCTGCGCTAGCGCGGCTTACCCCTGGGCCCCAGACCAATGCCGCAGCGGTGCCCGCTAGCACATGGCGGCGCGAGACCGTGCCCTGCGGGCTGCTCTCAGGGCTCACCTTGCTGCTCCATTAGAAGGTAGGTGTTATAGGCGTTCATGCGATTTGCGACGCGAAAAAGCGGGATGGACTCAAATCGGGACCAATCCGTTTTCGCATAAACCTCCTCAAAGGGCTCCATATTTTTTGCCGCTTCGCCCATGGTTTTTCGCAGATAGAGCAAGTAATCTCTGGTCATGGCCATGTCCACCATCGGGTTGGTGGAAGCAGGGCCGTGCCCGGGAATAACGATTTTGGGCTGGTATTTCATTAAGCGGTTGAGGGCTTGAATCCACAGTCGACTGTCTGCTTGCCCCACAAACGGAATCCGGCCCTGAAAAAACAGGTCGCCGGCAAATAAAACGCCTAGTTGGGGCACAAAGACAACGACATCTTCAGGTGTATGTGCCGGGCCGACATGGTCCACAACAAAGTCTATGGACCCCAAACGAAACTGGCTTTCCTGCGTGTCTAACCATTGGTCGGCTGGCACCAATCGGGTATTTGCATCGATCCAGGGTGCCAGGTCTATGCGGCTTGCTTCAAGCCGTCTTTGTGCTGTATCGGAGTTTAAATACTCTCTGGCCGATGCGTGGCCGATGACCTTGGCGCCTGCTTGGACAAGTGTTTGTAAACCATAAATATGGTCTGCATGGTAGTGCGTCACTACGACGTAGCGAAGCGCTTGCGGGGTGACGCGATGGATCTCGCGCAACAATTCCTGGGCCAGGGCTGGCGAACCCAGCGCATCCACCACGACCACGCCTTCGTCGGTGACAAAAAACCCGGCATTGGAGATGAAGTTTCTATTGCCGGTGCTGCCCAGGGCAGAATTTCCCTGCACAAACCATACGCCTTGCGCAAGCTGCACCGCTTGAATGGAAGCGGGTTGCGCCGTGGCAAGCGTGCTGACCCAGCACAGCAGTCCGACGATGCAGCTCACATAGGCTGGTGCCGCTACAGAGAACACCAGCCCTGTGCGCGCCAGGGCATGGCGCGCACCTCTAAAAACGGCAGCGTAGTTGAGCGGCATTGACTGCTTTAAGGTCGAATGTAGGCGTAACCCTGGTGTTGAAGCTTAGCAATACGCACCACCCCGGACGGCGTGAAGTCGGCCTCTTGCAGGAATTGCTCACTTTTGAGGTTGCGGTTTTTGAGGGTGATCTCACAGACTTCAAAAGTCACCCCGCGACTTTTCAGCGCGGATATTGGGCCGGCATATAGGCTGCCATTTTTGTCTTTTGCACCCTCCATCAAAAAGTCCACGCCGTTGCCGTGGGAGACCACGGTTATTTTGGCTGTGGGGTCGATGTCCAGATGGTTGCGCACGTTGCGCAGGCCCCCCAATGCTTGCGCTTCGGCGTCGCTGATGTGATAGATCACCTTGCTCTGCGACCAGGCAAACCCGCTGCTCAAAAGCGCCAGGGTGAGGGCAAAGACTTTTAAAAGCTTCATGGGTTTTTCCAGAAAAAAGCCATTCAAAACTCAATCGCATCGGCTACCGCGCGCAGCCCCGCCAAGGCGCAGGCGTCGTCGGCTTCGCCACCCGGCGCACCAGAGACGCCAATGCCGCCGAGCAAGCTGCCGGCCGCCTCTATCACTAATCCGCCACCGATGGCCAGCACATGAGGGTTGGCGCGAATACCGCTCATGGGTTTACCGGCCTGAGTTTCAGCGGCCAGGGCTGCGGTGGACATTTTGAAGCTCGCTGCTGTCCAGGCTTTTTGGGTGGCGAATTCCACCGTGTGCGGGCCGGCAAAGCGGTCACGCACCAAGAATTGCAAGACGCCAAAGCGGTCCACAATGGCTACCGCTACCTGGTAGCCCACCTTGCGGCAATGGGCCATCGCCGCCTGGCCAGCGGTGGCCGCGACCTCAGGGGTGAGCATCTTGACGGCAAACGTTCCTTCGCCCGCCGCAAGGCTGTGCGGGGCGTAGGCCAAGGCGCCAAGGCAGGCAACACCGCACAATAGCTTGCGCAGACCCTTAGTAGACGCTTGCGGGCTCATAGATTTGCAATCCCTTGGTTACCCGTCATTCCTAGAAGTGTCGGGGTATTGATCTTGCGGGCTTTGACACGGCCACCGGTTTGGGATTTGAGCCAGGTTTCGACCACGTCCCAAATGGGTTTGCTGCCGGGCGCTGTACGCGCGGCTTCGGCCACCGGCGCCCAGCCGGCCACTTTGTACCTACGCGAGGCCTCTACCGCTTTGCCACCCAAGCGCATGCCCGAGATACGCTGCCCCATTTTTTGGCCGGGTTCGCAGGTATAGGCCAAGCCGCCTACCCGAACCATATCGCCGCCCTGTTGGTAATAAGGGTCGGGATTAAATAGGTTGTCGGCCACGTCTTCCAAAATACCTTTGATCGATTCGCCGCTCATTTCGGTGAGCGTGGTGTAGGGGTAGGTGATAGCGAGTTGGTCCATCATCAGTTCGCGGGTAATTGGGTCGCCAGGCAATAAAGTGGTGCCCCACCGAAACCCCGGGCTTAGCGCAATGTCGGCGCCCTGTACCTCCATCAGCGCATCACAGACCAACTGGTCCCAACTGCCGTTGAAATTACCGCGCCGGTAGAGCAAGCCATCGGTCACCGCCAGTGTTTCAGCCAGTTTTGAGGCGTAGGGTTGGCGCACCTTTTCGATCAAGGCCGCCATGGCCGGATCGGCTTTAATCTGGTTGGAAAACACCGGCAACAGCCGGTAGCGAAAGTCGCTGACGCCGGCACTGCCCACCTGAAAATCCATCACACCCAAAAATTTGCCATTGCTGCCCGCGTTGGTGACCAGAGTTTTCCCGCCAGCGTTGGACACCGGTATGGCCACTGGCACGCCGTCGTGCGTGTGCCCGCCCAAAATAGCATCTACGCCGCGCACCCGCGTGGCCATTTTCAAATCCACGTCCATGCCGTTGTGCGATAGCACGACGACTACTTTGGCGCCTTTCGCCCGAACTTCGTCCACCATTTTTTGGAGGTTTTCGTCCTGGATACCAAAGCTCCAGTCGGCCACCATGTAGCGCGGGTTGGCGATAGGTGTGTAAGGAAAGGCTTGGCCGATGATGGCGACCTGAACGCCATTGATTTCGCGCAGCACATAGGGCTTGAAGACCGGGTCGCCAAAATCAGTGGTTTTGATATTTTGCGCAACAAAATCTATCTTGCCCGCAAAGTCTTTCTCGACAATTTCCTTAACCCGCTCCATGCCATAAGTAAATTCCCAATGCCCGGTCATCACGTCCACGCCAAGCAATTTGCAGGCATCGACCATGTCTTGCGCATCGGTCCACAAAGCGGTAGCCGAACCCTGCCAGGTATCGCCACCATCGAGCAGCAAGGCCCCCGGGCGGCTGGCCTTGAGCTGTTTGACCAGGGTGGCTAAGTGCGCAAACCCGCCCACCTTGCCGTACGCACGCGCGGCGCTTTCAAAATCAATGTACGTAAAGGCGTGGGCCTGCGCACTGCCGGGCGCTATGGCGAGCATCTTTTGCAAGTGGTCTCCGACCAGGTGGGGCAAATTGCCCTGCATTGCCGCCACGCCCATGTTCACGCTGGGCTCGCGGAAATGGATGGGCATTAACTGCGCGTGGCAGTCCGTCATGTGCAGCAAGGACACATTGCCAAAGGGCGCTATGTCATACAAGCCGCGCTGGGCGCTTGCCGCATCTGCATGACTGAACATACCCAGGTTCAGGCCAGCCGCAGAGGCAGCACCCAGTACTTGCAAAAACTCCCGCTTGGACAGATTCATAGGGCCTGCGGTTTAGCGATTGACGGGGGACTTGGGGTCTAGCAAAAGTGCCATCAAATCTTTCATTTGCTTTTCATCGAGCAAACCGGCATGGCCGAAACGCGGCATACCCGAGCAAGCGTTGTAGGACTTGGCGTTATAAATCTTGATCCAGGTGTACTCCACGATGGGGCGGGCCTGCGGGCTCTCGGGGTCCAGTACGCCGCGGTCTTTTCCATAGTGGTACAGGCTGGGGCCTATGGTGCCGTAAGACAATTCTTCTTTAGTCACCTGGTGGCAGTTCAGGCAGTTGCCGCCATTGTCTTTGGGCAGAGCCGTTTTGTCGGTCCAGGTCATGCCACGCCCGTTTTGCGCCAGCTTCGCACCCTCGCGCCAGTCTCCGGTGAATTTTCCATCCGAGGGCATGCGCACGCTCTTTAAGGCCGCTTTTTGGATGGCCTCTACCACTGCGTCCGGAGGATTTGCACCTTGGGCCTCGGAACATGCAGCGTTCGCTTGATCTTGAATCAATCGGTCGGTGGTGGCAATTCCTTCAGTGCGAAACGAGGCATCCATCATCTGCTTGACCAACTCCGCGTAGTTCGGGCCAGGTTGCAGCAGGGCACAACCGGCCATAGACAACAGGGCGGCCACGGAAAGGAGAGTTTTAAATCTGTACATACTATGTTCCTCAACGTTTGAGTGCAGGTGCGACCGACTGGGCGCCTTTGGCATTGACACCCATATAGACGCCTAATGCGACGGTCACGTCCGAAGCGTAGCCTGGGTACGGAAAGCGCTGCTGGCGGTAGCAGTCATTGAGGCGGCGCTGCATGCTCCACATCTCGCCGCTGCTGACGCGGTAGGCCGGCCAGGCCGCAAAGCCCACACCATCTCCCGGGTTCTTGGTGAGTTCGGGCAAGTCTTGCAAGCGGATGCGTTTGCCCGCTTGGGCATGGCACGAGGCACACGAAAAATCATAGGGGCCGGCGCGGTAAAAGAAGGTGCGTTTGCCTAGCTCGTAGGTCACTTTTTCTTGGGTATGGGATTGCGGCAAATTAAAGGGCATGCCTTTGGATTCGGCAGAGATCCAGGCGGTGAGCCCTTCCATGCCCACTTGCTCACCTTTACCAAAAGGTGTTGCAGCGATGGCTTTTGCGTCCAAGCCCTGGAGCGTTTCCATGCAGGTGAGCAAGCGCGACTCCAAATCCTGGACTTTGCCGGTGTCGGCAAACCAGCGGGGCAACTCCACAAACGCGCCTTTCACTAAGCCCGGGCCTTTGCCGAGGTCGCATTGTTCTAGAGACGCGTTTTTAGGGCCCCGCTTTTTCTTCCACAAATCTTCGCCGCGCGCTTCGAAAAGCTCGGCGGGATTGCCATCGGCCAACATAGCGCGGTATTCAGCAATGCCATCGGCGGCCGACTTTTGCTGCGCTAACGCAGCCGTTGACAGCATAGCCATGGCCAGCAAACTTAAGATTTTTAGCATGGAGTCTCCTCAATTTAGGATACGGTGGCTTCGTCAGTGCGCTTATCACCTTTGTTGTCGGTCCAGGTGATGGCGATCTTGTCGCCGGCCTTGGCGCCTTTCACACTGAATTGCAAAAATGGGTTCTTAGACACTGCGGGACCCCATTGCGCGGTCATCACGGTTTTGCCGTTGAGTTGCGCTGCAACCTCCTGGATAAACCAAGCGGGTATGACTTTTCCTGCGCCATCTTTGCGCAAACCAGTTTCCATTTCGTGGCTCATCAGCACCCGCACAGTGGCTTTGTCGCCAGCGGACTGGGCGCGAATACGCATGGGATCGGACATGGTGTTCTCCTTTAATTGGGTTGTATGGATTTAGCCGCCGCAGCCGCCAAGTGTCACTTTGATTTCCTTGACTGCATATAGCACCTTGCCATCTGCCATCAAAGCGACTGCAAATACATTGGAGGACTGTCCCATCTTCACACGGGTAGAGAAGTTGGCATCGACCGCATCGCTGACATCGAAAACTGCCGACAGAACCGAAGGATTTTTCTCCACCAGCAGCAACATACGTTTAGCGCCGGGCAGCGCAGTCGAGGCGCCTATGGGAACTACCGCACCGTTCTCGGCAATGTCGGGGCCGGTGATGGTCACGTCTTTGCTTTCGGTGGGGGCCGAAGCGCCTAATGCCTTCATTAGTTCGGCCATATTCTTGGCTTCGAAGGCGGCCGCGTTGTAGGCCGCTTGCGCCTGTGCGGCACCCGGCAAAAAGCCGAGTGTGGCAAGCATAGCGCCCAACTGGGCGGAGCGAAAAATCATTTGTCTGCGTGTTGTCATCAAGTTCTCCTTAGTCATTTGTTGGCGCCAGCGGCAATCCACTTAGCGATGGTTTGTGCGTCTGCATCGCTCAGGCCTTGTGCAGGCATGGGGATAGATCCCCACAGGCCTGAGCCTCCCGCGCGAATCTTGCCGGCCAGGTAGCCTACCGCATCCGGGCGCTCGGCATACTTTTTGGCTACTTCTTTGAATCCGGGGCCGACAATTTTGTTGTCTATGCCGTGGCAGGCGGTACAGGTATGCTTTTGTGACAAGGCCATGGCCGCAGCGTTCGCAGAAGGGACGGCGACCAAGGCCTTAGCCGGTGCAAGGCTTGCCATCTGGCGGGCCTGTACTGCGTTTGCGGCGGGTGCTTGCGTGGTGTCCACACCGCGCTGCGCACCCACGGTGCGGTTTTGCTCGGCCAAATTGCCATGCGCGTTGCGGGCAAAATCCGGCAGGAAGGATGTGACCTTTGGGCCCACCGCACAGTCCTTCATGCAGGCTACGGCTTTGACGTCGGGCTTGGCGCCATTGCCCATCAGCTTGCCTGGCCACAGGCCATGGTCGGTGGTCATGCCGTTGCGGTTGGGCAATAGCTTTTGCACGTCCGCTATGTTGGTGTTTGATAAAACCAAGTTGTCCGGCACGATGCCACCTAAATTGAGTAAGTAGGCGGTGACGGCATAGACTTCATCGGTACTGAGCGATTTGGGCGCGTTCCAGGGCATGGCGCGGTTGATGTAATCCCACAAGGTTGACAAGGTGGACACCTTCATCAAGGTCGTGCGACCGGGGTAAGCAGCATCGTTCAGACGCGCTACCTGGCCGCTCTTCATATCTTGCGCGGTCGTTCCGCCCACCAGGGGTGAGTAGGTCTGGTTACTCTCGCCGAACACACCGTGGCATGACGTGCATTGGCTTTCCCAAATGGCCATGCCCTGGCTGACCGAGCCCGCGCCTTGGGGTAGCCCCTGGAAGTCAGGGCGCACGTCGATATTCCAGGCGGCCACTTCCTGGGGCGTGGCCGCACGACCGATCGATGTGTAATCGTTTTGGGCCGACACCATCGGCGCGGCCAACAGCGCTGCTATCGCCATGGCCGGGATCAGATACGCGGCACTGAATTTAGGCGATCTGGACATTTTTAACCTCGCCGTTTTCTTGCACCAGCCAGGTCTGAATGGAGTTGTTGTGGTAGATCGAGCGGGTGCCGCGCACCGCCCGCAGTTGGCGACTGCTGGGTTGCACGTAGCCGGTTTCATCGCTTGCCCGGCTTTGAATCAAGGCCGGTTTGCCGTCCCACACCCAGTCAAGACTGAAACGGCTTAGGCACTTGCTGAGCACCGGGCTCTCTAGGCGCGCCTTGCGCCAGTTGCGCCCGCCGTCGGTCGATACGTCCACGCCTCGCACCTTGCCTCTGCCCGACCAGGCCAGGCCGGTGATGTTGTAAAAGCCCTGGTCCAGCAAGAGCTGCCCGCCCGATGGCGTAGTCACCACGCTTTTGCATTCCTGTGTGCTGGTGTACTGGCGATGCTTGCCGCCGGGCATCAGGTCCACGTAATGAATGACTTCGTCCTTGGTGCCATAGGGCTTATCGCCCACTTCGATGCGGCGCAAGTACTTCACCCAACTCACGCCTTGCACCCCCGGTACCACCAGGCGCAAGGGGTAGCCGTTTTCGGGGCGTAACATTTCGCCGTTTTGGCCATAGGCGACGAACACCTCGCCGCTTTCTATCAGCTCCATAGGCACCGTGCGCGTCATGGACGAGCCATCGGCCCCTTCGGCCAGCACATAACGGCCACGACGGTAATCCACACCGGCGCGGTCTAACAGTAGCTTCAGTGGCACACCGGTAAATTCGCTGCAACTGATCATGCCGTGCGTGTATTGGCAGGTGGGCACGGCGACGTTGCCCCATTCCATGCCGGTGTTGGCGCCGCATTCGATAAAGTGAAACCGGCTCACCGACGGCAAGCGCATGATCTCGTCCATCGTAAACACCAGGGGCGTCTTGACCAATCTGTCGTCTGCGCCATTGATCATCAGGCGGTGCTTGGACGGGTCGATGTCCCACCAGCCTTGGTGATGGCGCTCAAAATGCAAGCCGCTGGGTGTCACGATGCCAAACAGGGATTGCAGTGGGGCGAAAGAGACGGAGGCTTGTGCCGTTTGTGTCAGTCCAGGACTGGTACGCCGCTGCACATTAGTTTCAAACTTAGATGGCTTGCCGTAACCGTCGCTCGCGACCGCTTGCCCTAGCCCGCGTGAATGTTCTGGCAAATTCAGGATATGGGGGTCACCTTGCGCTTGCGCACTAACACTGGCTTGCGCCAATGCGGGCACCGATGCGGTAAGGCTCGCCGCCGCAAAGGCGTTACGCAGGAAGTTGCGCCGGCCACTCTTGGCTTCTTCGAATACCGTGCTGACCGCATGGGCACCTAAAAAATTCTCCGGCGCTTTGACAAGGCGACCCGGTGTCTTTGCGTGTGAATTTAATGTATTCATGAGCGCTAATATAAGCAATAAATGATATGTTTGCACTAGGATAAACCCTTAGTCCCTGTCCGCTGCGATACATTCGGGCTATTCCCGTTAAAAATTCGCTAAAACGCTATGACCATCCCTCTTGGACCTGATGCCGCTGCTTTCACGGTAGTTTGGGGCGGGCTCTTGCTCGGCCTGCTGCTGGGAGCGCTGGCCCAAAGAACCAGGTTTTGCACCATGGGCGCGATTGCAGATTGGTTTAGCTTTGGCGGTACCGCGCGCATGCTGATGTGGGTGCTGGCGATTGCGGTGGCTGCTACCGGGTCGCTGGTGCTGATTGAGATGTCCTGGCTGGACGCCACCAAGACCAACGCCTGGAGCACGCGATTACTCTGGTTATCCAATACGGTCGGAGGCCTGATATTTGGCTTTGGCATGGTATTGGCAGCGGGGTGTCCGCAGCGCAATTTGGTCAAGGCCGGAGCCGGCAATCTCAAGGCCTGGGTGACCTTGCTGGTCGCTGCCGTCAGCGCGCAAATGACTTTGCGCGGCGTTTTGTCGGAACTGCGGGTCGGGTTTTTCGATACCTATAGCGTCTCACTGAACACCCCGCAAGATGTGGCGTCCATCCTGGTGCACGGGGGCGCTTGGGACGTGGCGCATCTGCGTTGGCTGGTTTTGGGTGCTTATTTGGTCATTGCTGGGGCGCTGCTGTGGAGGCACCGGCGCAGTATGGAACTTGCGCACTGGGT
>Ga0209357_1000476_pt1 | contig 15745 bp, 18 predicted proteins | sample LauGreFBDMM110SD_2_FD_187573 | JGI IMG/M metagenome (GOLD analysis project Ga0209357, IMG submission 187573) | Freshwater lake microbial communities from Lake Michigan, USA - Fa13.BD.MM110.SD (SPAdes) (version 3) | ecosystem: Environmental > Aquatic > Freshwater > Lake | place: Lake Michigan... | reverse complement strand
TATCAAAACTATTTTTTAACTGACCCACTGAATGACATCGTTCGCATTAATCGATCGGCCATCTAATAAGTTAAGCATCACATCGCTTCCGTTGGTGGCTTTGGAAACAGTCATCACCGGGGCAGCGACATAAGCTGTTGGATTCTCATTACCGCCACTGGAGGTAGTACCAGAGATACTGACCCGGTAATTTCCGGCTGGCATTTGATTACCATTCGCATCTCGCCCGTTCCACACAAAGTTTTTCATGCCAGCGTTAAGAGCGCCTAATTTAATATTAGTAATTTGGTTACCTTTTTCATCGCTAACCAAAGCTGTTGCAGCTGTTAGTGGGTTAGCAACACTTGCCCCAAGCGCTACAACGGATGATTGACCGTCATAGGCAATGGTGTTCCCAGATACCAATGGACTGTGGCCAATGGAGGATGCCTGCGTAATAAAGTTTGCACTTTGCATCTGCGCTAATAAACTTTTTAAAGATGCATTCATACTTTGCATACTGTTAACCATACTCAAATTTGATGTTTGTGCGGTCATGGTCGAAGCATCCATTGGGCTCATCGGATCTTGGTTCTTAATCTGTGCTGTCAGAAGCTTTAAGAAGGTCTGAGTTTGGTCTGCCGCACTACTGCCGTCTGATTCATTGGTATCTTTCGGCTTATTAGCCGTAGCTGGGTCGTATACACGTAAATTAGTGAGTGGATTGGTGCTTGCCATTTTTCTTTTCCTCTTTTTACTTATTTGCCAAGATCTAAGGTTTTAAGCAATAACTGCCTAGAAACATTCATCGCTTCGACATTCATTTGATAGGAACGCGATGCGGATATCATGTTGACCATTTCCTCTACGGGATTTACATTGGGCATGTCAACGTAACCCAATGCGTCTGCCTTGGGGTGGCCTGGACTATATTGGCGACGAAATGGTGAGTCACTCTCGTAGATCTTGGTAACTGCCACTCCAGCGCCGGGGGCGTTGGGCTTGTTAATAGCACTAAATTCAACATGTCTAGCCCGGTAAGTGCGGCCATCTGGCCCCGATACGCTTTCTACGTTTGCGATATTCGATGCGGTCAGGTTCAAGCGTAATGCTTGGGCACTAAGGCCTGTAGCGCCAATATCAAATGAAGATAAAAGGCTCATGAGGGCTGCCCTGTAATTGCTGACATCCGACTACGGATCGTTCCGCCCAAAAAGGTGAGTGCGGCCTCTGTAAAAACTGCATTCTTAGTAAATTGACTTAACTCAACATCGCTATCAACGCTATTGCCATCCATCGAGGGTTGGCTTGGAATCCGATACAGCAAATTTGGATTGTCTGGATTTTGTTTAATTGATATATGAGCCAGGTGAGTTGTTGCGAGGAGAATAGAGCTCGGAGAACGGGTCTTACCGCTTAGTTGCTCTTCTAAGTTTTTAGCAAAGTCTATATCCCTAGCCTTAAACCCCGGTGTATCGGAGTTTGCTAGGTTGTTGGCTAAGATCTCTTGGCGATGCGTACGCAACTTCAGCGCAGCTTCGTTAAAAATCAAAGAATCGTATTTTGGTACAGCGTTCATCGTACTTTCCTTAAAACTCACAGTTGGCAAATGCCAAAAGTCAATTTCTCAGTCAGTAACAAGCAAGAGCTGTGCCAACATTAATAAGTATATGATTTAAATAGGTATTTATTAATTTAGTGGGGGGGTAGTTCTGGGCCCACTAGGCAGATATACTGCCTCTATTATTTGATAGGCTAGCCAATCCGGTAATTTTTGCCGGATTGGGTAACGTTTCCAATCTAACGAATCTCTTTGACGATCCGATCGCCCTGAGGCTGCAGGGGTCTAACGTTATTGTTATGAATTTGACCAAAGCTGTGGATCTGTTGTGGGGTGACTAAAAGGGGAGTCTTCATAATAATCCAGGTGACCCCCTCGGTACACGGTGGTTCAGTTAATGAACCCATGTAAGTATAGTAAGTGCGGTCCTCTGGCAGAAGCTGCAGGGGATTGATGGCAACATTGCGAGGGGAGGCGACTTGATTTCGCACCAAGGGGACATGGCTTAAGATTATCTGAAATAAAGGATTATCCTGGGGGGCGTTATTCCACCATTTTTTTTCGGGAACCCCATCAAACAGTCTCGGAGACGTACCCATGAGCACCGCAACAATCACTTTGCTACCGTCATAATGCTCATGCATTAAGTGCGCCGACATCTCCGCGCGCTCCCCATTAAAAGCTTCCTCGCTAGGCTTGTGAAAGTGGATCGCAACTAAGCGATACTTTTTTTCATTCAGCACAATATTATTATTAGTCCTTCCTGATACTTCAACAGAACGCCCGTTATCCACTAGGGATAAAAGTAATGGTTGGTACTCAAATACGATTGGGCTCAAATTACCCTTGACCGTATTGTCAGTAATAATATTGATGGGAGATTGCATTTTTCCCGCATCACACAACTGGTTTTCTTTGCGTAGACTAGCCCAATTTTTGGGGCCGCCCGGTCCATCAGCATAGGTCCAAGGGATCTCAGGTGGTGGGGGTGGCGGTGGAGGGGCTGGTTCCTCTTTTACGATGATGACGATAGGATCAGGTTTTGGAGGCTCTTTTGGTTTTACTTCAGCCTTTTTCTCTACTTTTACCTCTGGCTTCGCCTGCGCCTTGGGGTCTTGGTAAGGCGGTGGTAAATCGCTACTTCTTAAAACGATATCTCCCGAACTCTTGCTAATTTTCTTAACGAGGGCCTCGGCCATATCTTGATCGGAGTTACTGCTTGGCTTTGCTGCTGCCACAGGGGCGGCGGGGTTCTTGGATACTGGGGTCGCAATCGAAGGTGCTGCTGGAACGATCGCAGGCTTAGCCGTTTGTGCTGTTGTCGGACTGGGCTCTTTGGCTTTCTCCTCGGCAGCAATGGCGATACTCCCGCCGGCCATGAGGGCCAATCCTAAAGAAAATTGACCGATGCCCTTTAAAACAAAGTGCTTTGCGAAGGTGGGAAAAGGTGTTGTAGTCATAGGTAAGATTACGGCTTTTAAAGGAAAAGCGTTAAGTAAATTCTTTAATGCTTTAATTAGCCGTCTTTTTAACAGGCGCTTTTTTTGGGGGTGGTGGCTTTGTCACCTTGGTGGGCGCCAAGCTCGGCATGGGCTTGGGTTTGACGCTCTGACTCTGGCTAAACATCCAATCACATTTCATGAGACCAGCGGTGTTATCCAGACTGTTGATGGGGGCGGGTAGCCGCTGGGTGGCAACTTCAAGTGGTACATCGCTTAAAGTTAGCCTAGTATCTTCAAATGCAAAATCCATGAACCGTATGTACTTGGGAACTTTGGGTGACTGACCGGGGTCTGCATAAAAATTCGAGTTGCAAATCTGTAAACGCCGCTCAATCTCCTCCCCCGGCAGGTAATAGCCACCCACTAAAAGCGCACTAATTTTTTCATTACAGCGCGCCCAGTTGGCTAGTTCAGCCTTTGTACCTGACGTAACAATTGGAGCAGAGCGATCATTAATCAACTTGTCGCTCTCACATTGCATTTGCTGCCCACGAATCATGAGACGCTGACAAATTAAAGTGCCATCTTCGATATAGGGGTCTTTTAATGGGGGCATGGGATATTTCTGTACACACTCGCTAAGGTCAGCAGACCTCAACGGAACGGGATCTTCTTTTTCAGGAGGAATTAGTTCAACCCGAATAATCACTTTGGGCTCCTCTGGCGCTGGATTGGGCTGGCCGTTCACAGAAAAAATGCTAGCTAATGCACACATCAGCATCATCCGATGACTAATAAATAGCCGAGTTCTACCGCGGTGCATTTTTAACTCCAAGCCCCTGCTTGATTAAGCTCATTGGCTCTTCTAATGAGCGCTTTAGTATATCGGGTAAGTCTGGAAGAATAATTACCAATACTAAGAACGCTAAGGGAATGCTAATTGCAAATCCTATCGAGAACAGGTTCATTTGAGGACTTGTTCTACCCAAAAAGGCTTGGGTCATATTAAACATGATGTAGACCAACAGAATAGGCATGGAGAGGATCAGTCCCAAACGAAATGAACTAGTTAATACTCCAACAAAAGCTTGAATACTCCACTGCGATGGCCAAACACCAAAAGGTAATGTCTTAAAACTAGATAGAACTAAATCAATCACCAATAAATGAATATTAAGAGCAAAACATAAAGCAATCATCACCAAGCCTAAAAATTGCCCTACTAATCCAGAATTCAAGAGTGGGTCATTAAAGAAGGTGGAGGCAAAACTAAATCCAGCCTGAAAAGATAAAAATTCAGCAGCGACATCAACCGCCATCAATCCAAGGCGGATCATAAAACCAATAAACGCTCCGATCGCAAGCTCAATCATGACAAAGAAGAAATTGATATTGCCGCCGGGCGTGGGAAAATTCTCAGTCCCCACCATTGGAAATACATAAAAAGCGAGCACTAAGGTCAGAAGAACCCGAAACTGCATAGGTAAAGCCCGAAATGCAAACATAGGCGCCGTTAAGAATACGCCAAAGATTCTGACGGCTGCTAGCATTAGCACCAACATGTATTGCTCAATCTGGAAACCGGTAATGGTGAGCATCGAAAATAAAACTTATAGTTAACTAATTAGGCCAGGGATGCGCCCTAGCAATTCTTTTATATAGTCTACAAATAATGCGAGAGTCACTGGCCCAGCCAAAAGAACTACTAAACCAAATACTACTAATTTGGGCACAAAGGCAACCGTTGACTCATTAATCGAGGTAGCCGCTTGTAATATTCCTAACACTAAGCCAACCACTAAAAGCGCCAGTAAGGTAGGGCCCGCTAATAAAGCGGCCATCCGCAAAGCCTGATACACCAAATCAATAATGAGTCCGCTTTCCATGGGCTAGTTAAAGTAACTCTGAACTAGAGATAAAGAAAGTAGCGTCCAGCCATCGGCTAAGGCAAAGATAATGAGCTTTAAGGGTAAGGAAAACATCATCGGCGAAACCATCACCATACCGAGTGAGGTCAAAATACTCGCAACTGCAAAATCAATTGCCAAGAACGGTAAATAGATGACAAAGCCAATCAAAAAACCTGTTTTAATCTCTGAGATCGCAAAGGCTGGAATCAATACCGTCATCGGCACTTCCTCACGATCATTGATGGGTTTGCCATACATTTTGGCAAACAGGTTCAAATCATCGCGACGGGTTTGCTTGAGCATGAATTCTTTAAGAGGAACTGAACCCACATCAACCGCTTGGGAAAAGTTCATCTTGCCAGCAGTATATGGTTGATAGGCTTTTTGATAGATGTTCTCAAAAACTGGATTCATGATGAAGAGGGTTAGAAAGAATGATAATCCGATTAAAACAATATTGGGTGGCATGGTGGTTAGACCCAAGGCCTGCCTTAAGAGCGAGAAGACAATTAGAATTCGAGTAAAGCTCGTTAACAAGATCAGGGCAGCAGGCAAAAAACTCAGCGCTGTTAAGGCCAGGAGTGTCTCGACTGGGACCGCATAAACGGTATTAGCGCCAGTTCCTTTTGTAGTGACCAACGGTAGAGTTTGTGCCCAAACGATCTCTGGCACGATGAGAAATACAAAAAGGCCTACCAATAGATAATATGACTTGGGTCTCAACTGGCTTTCCTCTTTACAAAGCGTTTGAGATTAATGGAAAACTCCAAGGGGTTCTTTTGGGGTGTGAGATTAGCAAGATCTTCTGGGGCTAATTCTGTTAAAAAGTTGATTTGATTGGCTGAATGGCCTAAGACTAGAATGCGGCCTAAGACATTAACTACCAAAATCCGTTCACGCGGACCAATTGATTGCTGCGCCAAGATTTTGATATTCGGGTTGGATGCCTTTGTAGCAGCATCACGCTTTACTAAATAGGCAACTACCCAAATTAATGTGGCTGCTAAGCCCAACCAGAAGAACGAGAACCACAGCATGCCCCCAAGCGAAGGATTCATGCTCTACTCAGCGATTAATTTTACGCAGACGCTCTGCCGGAGTAACGATATCCGTTAAGCGAATACCATAACGATCATTTACGATCACCACCTCACCTTGAGCGACTAAACAGCCATTCACAACCATCTCAAGGGGTTCCCCAGCCAAGATATCAAGCTCAATCACAGAGCCGTAAGTCAGGTTCAATAAATTACGAATTTGCATCTTGGCGCGTCCAAGCTCTACAGTCACCTGAACTGGGACATCCATCACAAGGTCGATTTCATTGAAATCAGATCCTGGTTTAGAGCCATCTTCTAAATTAGCAAAGTTAGCCTTTCGCAAGGAGCCAGACAAGTCTTTACTCGAAAGGGATTTAGCCAGATCATTGTCATTTTCAGCCATTTATATCCCCTTTTTGATTTCAGTCTATGAAGCTTAGTTAGTCTTTTGCCACTAAAGTATCAGCAAGTGAATTGATTGTATCGCTTACTGGCGATTTAGCCAGATTCGCTGGGCTGAGCGATTGGGCATCGGCGCCATCACTAATATTAGCAACGCTATCTGAAAACTGCTCATACAGCTCACCCTGCTCTACACCGCGCATCATGCTTGGGCCTAAACGAGCACTTTCTAAGGGGCTCTTTAAGAACTCTTCGGGGTGCTGAATCGTTTGAATCTTGACCGAGTATCGACCATTTTTTACTCCGTACTGACCCCGAATAACCGGTAGACCATCGACATACACGGTAATCGGATCCATGATCTCAATTGGAATAATCTCACCCACAGATAATGAGGCAACCTCTCCTAACAACATTTGCTTTCGAGCTAACACGGCTACAGCAGTAACGGGCGCCTCGTGCACCTGCTCAGACAATAGATTTGCCCAGTGCTCATCTGGCTCACTCGCAAAACCTTGCATATTGTTATAAAGAATCGATTTAACCGGCTCGAGCACCCAAAAAGGAATACATAAATCAACATCACCAGGACGACCGTTAATCTCAATGGTAAATTTTGAATGCAAGACCATCTCCCCAGGTGAGGTAATCTTGGCAAATCCAAAGTTATTTTCTTGGCGCATGAAATCAAACTTAATCTCATATACTGCTTTCCATGCTTTTTCATATTCGTTAAGCAGTGCATCGACTAGGCGCCGAATAATCCGCAGTTCAGTTGCGGTGTACTCTCGTAAACCTAATTTTGGCGGAAGTCGCCCCTCGCCACCAAACATATTATCAATCGCAATATAAACAACACCGGGATCAACAATCCAACAGCCCACACCACGAAGAGGCCGAATACCGACAATATTAATATTAGTCCGCTCAGGAAACTCATTTACAAAGTTCTCATAACTCTTGACCGTTGGCAGGTGCATTTGCACCTCAATGGGGGCGCGGATCATATTAAAGAGGGTCAAACGGACCGCACGGCTAAACCGCTCATGAATCAACTCTAAGGTCGGCATACGCCGACGTGCAATAATTTTTGATTTGTCAAACATCTCACGCTGATCAACAGCGTTGATGTTCATCTCAAAATTATTAATATCCAGATCTGCCATTATTTTCCTGTGGAGTTCACCAGCAGACGAACGATTTTTACTGCATCACAAAAGAGCTAAAGAGAACTGCTTGGACTGGCAAGTCCATCTCCGTTACGTTCCAAAACTCTGCCGCTGCTCGAGCAGCTTCATTGGTAATCTTCTTACCGGTAGAGGTCTCTTTGGGAATGGCGCCAATCCGTTCTAAATTTTGCAGATCCGCGGTAGCGGGCTGTTGTTGCAAAATATAGATTGCAGTAAGTTGTGGGGCAATGATGGAGTTAATCACCAAAGCCACCTCACGAGCCATCATGGTTTTGCCTTCAACTGTTGCCAATTCTTGCATCTGGCGCGAGGACAGTACGGTAATGATTTTGTCTCGGATCACTGGCATAAATTGCTTTACTTTTCCCTCGGTGGAAGAGTCGGCTGTTCGTAACACGATCTTTGTTTGCAAATAATGCTCGCCGCCACGTCCAGGCAAGTTCACAATCATCTCATCTAAGGCAATATAAATCGGAGGAGCATTTTGCTTACGGTCAGTCAGCTGTTTTTTTAGAATATTTTCTGGCTTATTTGCCTCTGCTTCAGCCGCTTTTTTTTCAGCCTCAGTCTTTTGCATGAACATGTACCCGCCCACTGCGCCGCCTATCAAAACAACTAAAACAGCGATAATGATGAAGAGTTTTTTATTGCTTTTTGGAGGGGGGGGTGAGGCCGTCTCATTTGCAGATGGTGAGCTGCCCGCCGAAGAGGCTGCGCCCGCTTCTAGCGTGGGTTCAACTCGATCTTCTTCAGCCATTTCCGATCCTCATAGATATTAAGCATACAGGTGAATACCTGAAATACCGCTCGCACTATCACTTAAGAACCTTGTGGTTGCGAACTTTTCAGATGATAAACCAATCCCCATTGCGGATCTATCGGTGGAAGAATTAGGCTTAGTAAATTGAGGTTGATCAGACCCAAATTGCTGACTTTGTGTAAATCGACCATCCCCCTGTCTTAGGTCCAGGGATAAATTGAGACCCATTTGGGCAAATTCATTTTTAAGCTGCTGACCGCCATGATCTAGACGAGCTTTAGCTGCATCATTTGCACCCTCGACAATCAGATAGGCTTTGCCCGAATGATCAATCCGTAAATCAATCCGAAGCGTACCTTGCTCTGGCGGAGTTAGTTCTAATTGAATTCTCCCGCCACCCAATTTGGCTGCGCTAATGATTTCATTATGAAGTGGGCCAGATGTAATCGAAGTCTCCTGAAGACTTAATGCAATCTGAGTGGGGGTTGATAGAGAGTTTGTGCTCGGAGCCACCTGGGGTGCGCTGACCTGATGGTCACTAAAGCCTTCGCTCTGTAAATCTTCGATCTTTTTCTCTACTTTGCTTAGGTTAGAGTTAACCGATGCTTGACTGGCAAGCAGATTCTTGCTGGCGCCCAAATCTACCAAATCCTTTACTACCGGAGTGTTCTTGCTGGAGGGAAGCAACTCCATGGTTTTTTGACCTAACACGCCATTATTTGTAGATGTAAATTCTGAATTCAAGTTGGCTGCCTGCTTACTTTTTAATTCTTGGGCCAAACTTGGCTCACTAGAAACGGCAATCACCCGCACGGGTTCTATGTGCTTTTGAAGGGCTGGGTTAGAGGTCTCATTGGTATTAATGATTGCCTTGGCGTCGAGGCTTGCTATTTGGGCTAATAATTTTTGGGCAAGAGTAGTGTCACTAGCGGCCCTTTGGTCTAAATTACTTTGCAAACCAGCTATTTGGGCTAATAATTTTTGGGCAAGATTGGCTTGGATGCTCGCCATTTGCTCCAAATTACCAGAAGCTTTTGCTTTCTCTAAATCACCCAACATGCTCTCTAAACCCAAATTCTTAAGGTTTGCACGCAGCGTCTCTAGATCAGGATTGGTATTTTGCAGGCCCTGCGCTTGAAATACCTGCTGCTGAAGACCTGATTTGGAGTCTGTAGAATCGCCCCAGTTGCTCAATAATGAGACAGTACTTGCTTGGTTTTGTTGATTTAATTTTTCTAGGGTGGCCATAATTTTGGCCATGACTGGATCGGATGGTCTAGCCGAATCGGCAATATTTGCAGGGTTTATGGAAATATCTTCCTGTTTTTGCAGTCCGGGATCGGTTTTAAGATCCTTGGTCCCTGGGGTTTTCTTGATTTTTAAACGCCCATCTGTGGCCGTATCCTCTTGGAGCATAAGACGTAAAGAGGTAGCTTGGTTGAGTTCACTGAGAAAGTCTTCAATCCCACCCACCTTGGGCGGTAGCTTATTTTTCAATGCAAAGGGCTCTTGGCCAGTTTGCAACTGGCTTAGGCTAAGCTTTGAAGATATCGCTTTTGTTAATAACATTCTTTCTCCATAACGGACATCATAACTTAAGCATTTTCCGTGCCAGATTGTCGATATAGGCGTGCAACATAGTTGTCTTCCAACTGATTCAGCTCGGACCGAGATTTCTTCTTGCGGGTCTCTTGGTCGGCTTTAGCGACTAATTTACCTAGGCCCTGTGAGCGCATTTTGGCTTGCATGGCCACTTTGAATGCCTGCTCTGAGCCGGTGGATAGTCCTTTGATTTTATTACTCATTTCTCCGGAACTTAGGAGTAATTTTTCTCGAAAGGCATTGGCATCCTGGATAAAGGCTACTGTAGTTCCAGTTTTACCCCCTTCCAATATCTGATTTTCATAGTCCTTCGCATAGTCTAAAACTTTCTTCTGAAAACTCTCCGCTTGATTAAGCTGACCAGTGGCTCTGCGAGCATTAGCCATTGCTTGATCCTCTCGAATCTTAGCTAGCCGTAATAAAAGTTCGATAGGCTTCATGCACGAGCGATCATTAATAAATCTTGTAATGTATCGGCCATGCCAACACTTAATTCTGAGTCTTGTTGCAAGAACTCCTTGATTTTTGGCCAACACTGTAAGGCGATATCTAGCTCAGGGTCGCTACCTGGCACATACGCACCCATCGACACCAAATCACGCCCACGCATATAACGACTGTAGAGTTGCTTTACCCGTCTTGCACCCATTACGTGTTCGCGGCTCGCTACCTTAGGCATTACTCGTGAGATCGATTTCTCAACATCGATTGCAGGATAGTGGCCACTATCAGCAAGCTCTCTGGATAAAAAGAAATGGCCATCTAAAATTCCACGGGCGGTGTCAGCCACTGGGTCATTCGAATCATCCCCTTCTAGCAAAACTGTATAGAAAGCTGTAATCGATCCATTAGGATTTGCACCATTACCAACTTGCTCAACCAGTTCAGGCATGCGTGCAAAAACGCTCGGTGGATAACCGCGTGAAACTGGCGCCTCACCTAAGCTCAGACCAACCTCTCGCAAAGCCATCGCATAGCGCGTTAATGAATCAATAATCAAAACAACATGTCTTCCTTGATCCCTAAACCAGGTAGCTACATCAGTGGCATACGATGCACCTTTGGAACGAGCTAATGGAGAGGCATCAGCGGGTGCAGCAACTACAACTGAGCGCGCAAAAGACTCGGGGCCAAGCGTTTCGTCGCAAAACTCACGAACCTCGCGACCGCGCTCACCGACCAAACCAATCACAATCACATCGGCAACACAATTACGGGCCAACATACCCAATAAGACACTTTTACCTACGCCAGATCCTGCAAAAATTCCCACGCGCTGTCCACGCCCAACCGTCAACAAGCCATTAATGGCTCGTATGCCAGTATCCAATGACTCATAAATCGGTGTGCGCTCAAGAGGATTGATTATCTTTCGACTTGTGGGCAAAAATTTTCTGCTACCGCTTCCTTTGCCATCAATTGGTCGGCCTAAACCATCGACCACTCTGCCTAACAATTCTTCACCAATTGGCAAGGGTTCAATCACTGATTTTGTGATGTAGCCTTTACCATAATCAACTGGTGTTTTGGCTGGATAGACCAGTGCCCCGGGGGCAATACCCTCAACTGCATCAATCGGCATCAAGTAAGTGATACCGCCATTAAAACCGATGCACTCCGCATCAAAACTCTCATCACCCACCTGAGAAATAATTGTTGCGCCCGAGCCAATACCCATAGGCAAGCCCTCGACCTCCAAAACAATCCCCGAAACCCGTTTTAGTTTGCCCTCGCGAATGGAGCGTGGGGCATCCTTTAGGATCTCCTCTTGGAGACGCAATTTGGCAGTAAATTCAGCGAGTTGGAGACTCATTGACATCATTCTCAGGTGTGAGGGGGTTGATCGCAACCTCAGGGGGCATCCCATCACTATTGGAACTAGTCCCTGAATTTAGATCAAGGCTTGGCAGAATCTCAGGAGCTTTAGTGGGAACAGACGGAGTATGCACAAGTGCTTTAAGTAAATCGCCCTTATTTAAGCTAAGCGTAGAACAGACTAAGGCCATGCGTGCCTCTTTACCCACATCAATTCGCGCTCCAGCCACCTCAACATAAGCGTGGCCTAAGAGCACATCCGCATCAACCAAGATGGAACTGGTAAACGGCAAACCTGGATCTTCTACAATCTTTTTCCAGGTATCAACTTCTTCGGATCGAATACGTAAATACAAATTCTCTCCGGGTCGAGGTAAGCGCATCAAAGCTTCTTGTACAGCAGCGACGAAGGGAGCGCGTTCCATTGACTCATTAGCAGAAAGTCGAGCGCCAATCTCAAATGCAAGCTGTATTAAGGATTCCGAAATTGCTTCTGGTAAACCATCGAGCGTGAGTAATAATTCTTTTAGGGCTTCATGTAACCGGTTAGTCTCAGTGTGGGCATCAAGATAAGCTTTTTTATATCCCTCATCGTACCCTTTTTCTTGACCTTCTTTATAACCACTCTCACGGCCCTCAATAAATCCTTGATTTGATCCAAGTTCATAGGCCTCGTGATAGGCATTCGCACGAATCGCTTCGACTTCTTCAACCGTGGGGTAATGAATCGGGGGGGTCTTGGGGGGCTTAGGAGGCTTGGGTGGATCAAACGATGGGACCTCCCAGCGAACTGGTAAAGAGTCTTGATTAGAGGAAGGCATCAGCAGACTTACCTTTTTGCATAATCATGCGGCCTTCTTCAGCCAAGGCGCGTGCAATTCGAATAACTTCTTTTTGCATCTCTTCCACTTCTTGAATCTTGACAGGTGGTCGGGTTTCAAGATCTTCCTTAATCGAATCAGCGGCCCGTTTTGCCATATTCCTAAAGAGTTTCTCACGCAATTTGGGGCTTGCACCCTTGAGCGCCAACACCAAGGTATCGGCCGGAATTTCTAGTAGCATAGTTTGCAGGGACCGATCTTCGATGTCCAAGAAATCTTCAAAGACAAACATCTTCTCTTGAATCGCATCAGCTAACTCAGGGTCGTATGCACGAATATTATCCAAAGCTGCTTTGTCGAGTCCACCGGAGAGCATATTTAGAATCTCGGCGGTTGGAACAATACCGCCAACTGTACTGCGACGGAAATCTGCGTCAGGTCCGGCAGAGCGTGACATCACTTCATTCAGTTCTTTTAATGCTGCAGGTTGCACTTTCTCTAAAAGAGCAACTCGCAAGACAAGCTCGTTTCTCTCTTCATCTGGAAATAATTTTAAAACCCATGCTGCCTGTTGAGCGTCTAAGAAGACCATCACCGTAGCAACAATCTGTGGATGCTCATTTTTGATCATCTCATAGAGAACATCTGGCTCCATTCTCTTGAGAGTTTCAATTCCAGACATATCCAAAGTCGACTCAAGACGTCCTAAAAGATCTGATGCTCCCTCAGCACCCATCGCCTTAGTTAACATGTTCTGCATAAACGAGTCGGTATCAAAGGATACTTGGGCATTATTGCCAGTGACCTCTTTAAACTCACGCAAGACCTGTAAAACAAGATCGCGACTTAGCGAGCGAACCACAGACATCTTGCCTGATAATCGCTGCACTTCAAATGGCGTCATTTGGCGCAACACATTCGCTGCCGATTCGGCGCCCACTGCCAGCAAGATCACAGCAGCCTTGGATGCGCCATCAAGATCGTCGAATGATATACCTCCGGCCTGTTGAGCCCCCTTAACGCCTTCTTTTAGGGCATCTGCAATCGAGAGACTCTTGGGTGCGGCTCCTTCTTCAGCCATGGCTCATCGCTCCCTTCATCACTATGTATTCCCGCCTGATGCCGCCACATTAGCGGCGTTTGTTTTCGCAGCATCCCCAGCAAGCCACTCTTTAAATACTCCAGCAACCACCTTCGGATTATTACCGACATAATCAATCGCATAGGCCAGCAACTCATCGTATTCAGCCTTTTTCTCATCTTCAAGTCGCTTACGCGTCTGTTCTTCCTCTTTCTTTAGAGCCTCGGCAGCAGATCGCTCTTCCTCTTCCTGAATTCGGCGGCGCTCGCGTTCTAACTCGACTTCCATGCGACGCTTCTCCCGAGCGGCAGGCGACATGGTCTCCATTTCAGCCTTGATCTTTTCATCAAACTCTTCTTCGATACGCTGCTCTTCCAAGGCTTGATCGACTTTCGGTGGAAATAAGAGAGGGCGAACTACACCAAAGAATAAAATGCCAAGCGACCCCAAGATAATGACGAACTTAATGAACTCTTTAGCGAGCTCAATAAATGCTGGCTCTTTATAAAACGGTAATTCATCACTGACATCAGCCTTAAATAAGATATTAGCAACACTTACACTATCTCCTCTTTTTTCATTAAAGCCAATGGCATCTTTTACTAAGTTATTAATTTGCTCCAGTTCTTTGGCGTTATAGGCAACCGGTTTGAGCGGCTTCCCGTCCTTATCAACCCCACCAGGCTTATAGTTAACAACGACACCAGCAGAAACTCGTTTTACTTTGCCCTTCTCGGCTTTAATGCGAGAAATCGCACGATCTAATTCGTAATTGATCACATTGTCATTACGCGTATTCGTTGCCCCACTGCCGCTATTACCTGGGGGTGGATTTAAATTTTGTGGATTATTGTTGCCGGCGGCCTGGGTATTTAGTGGTGCCTGTCCGCCCCCTGGAGGTTGATTGGTTAATGCCCCGGGCACTCCAGAAGGACCTGCAGCGCCGGCAGACCCTTGGTTGCTTTGCTGACTGCGGATCGACGCTTGATTGGGCGGCGTATTCCGTCCAAAGGTTTCTTCCATGCGTTCAAGTTCACCAAAATCCATATCAATCGTTACTTGCGCGCGCACATTTTCTTTACCAGCCACTGGCTCCAAAATGGCTTGTACTCGTTTTGACAATGCACCTTCGAGTTCAGCTACGTATTTGAGTTGGGAGCTATCCAATCCAACCGAGCGCTGCGCATTCGGGGCCAGTAAGCTTCCCTCCGAATCAACAATTGTGACGTTCGCTGGGCCTAGATTAGGTATAGAAGAACCCACTAAGTTTGTAATTGCGGCTACCTGTTGGTTATCCAAAAAGCGACCGGGGTGCATGGTTACCACTACCGAGGCGGTGGGCTTTTCTTGCTCACGCATGAAAGCAGTTTGTTTTGGAATTGCCAACATCACACGTGCTGATTTAACCTGCGCCAAGGAGCTAATGCTCCTCGCCAACTCACCCTCAAGTCCTCTTTGATAGTTCACCTGTTCAACAAATTGACTGGTCCCCATCTTTTGGTTTTCAAGTAACTCAAACCCCACATTTCCTGCTTTTGGCAAACCTTGACCAGCCAACTTAAGCCTAGTTTCATAAACAGTAGTTTCCGGTACTAAGATCGCCCCCCCACCCTCGGTAAATTTATAGGGCACGTTCATCTGCTGCAAAGCAGCTACGATTGCCGCCCCATCACGCTCATTAATGCTGGAGAAGAGAATTCGGTAATCGTCTTTGCGGCCCGAGAGCGAGGCAAAGATAATGACGGCTAGAAAAAGAACCCCTGCTGCAGCTACGATTAAACGCTGCTGAAGATTAAGGGCTGAGAACCGAAAGATGAGTTCTCGAAGTTTAGCGGGGGTTGCTGATTTAGCCGGAGCATTTTCTGCTCTCGCTGCAAGAGCCGCCATCCCAGCCAAAGGAGGTGCAGAAACCGCACTGTTGGAGCCAATATTGACTACAGCAGCATCTTTACCATCTCCCTGCATTCCGGGTACAGCTTCATCGCTCAATGGCAGATTCCTAATTAAATCATACAGTTAAAAATTACTCGGGGATGAAATTAGCCCGTCTTCATCGACCTTTTTTAATTGACTAAAAATGTCAAAAATAAGGCAAAACAACTATATACAGAATATTTTTGTGATTAAACCACTAAATGTTGA
>Ga0209357_1000473_pt1 | contig 15798 bp, 10 predicted proteins | sample LauGreFBDMM110SD_2_FD_187573 | JGI IMG/M metagenome (GOLD analysis project Ga0209357, IMG submission 187573) | Freshwater lake microbial communities from Lake Michigan, USA - Fa13.BD.MM110.SD (SPAdes) (version 3) | ecosystem: Environmental > Aquatic > Freshwater > Lake | place: Lake Michigan... | reverse complement strand
CTGCCAATGCGGCCGCAGCGCCGACGGTTTCTGACGCCGATGCGTTTGTTGCTCGCGCCGAAAAGGACTTATTTGATTTCTCTGTCGAAGGTGGCCGCGTCGCTTGGATTAACGCTACCTATTTGACGGATGACACCGATGCCATCGCCGCACGCTACGGTGAAATCGGCACGGAAAAAGCCGTTGGCTATGCGCTTGAGGCTGCCAGATATCAGGCGCTGCCAGGGCTCTCCTATGACACAAAGCGCAAGCTGGACATTCTGCGTGGTGGCATTGTTTTGCCAGCACCAATAACGCCCGGGGCAGCAGCGGAACTTGCGACCATCTCGACCAAATTGCAGTCTTCTTATGGCAAGGGACGCGGCACGTTGCGTGGCAAGGAAATCAACGGTTCGGATATCGAGGCGGAGATGGGATCTAACCGCAATCCCGATGAACTGAAAGAAATGTGGGTCAGCTGGCACGACAATGTCGGTGCGCCCATGGGGCCAGATTATGCCCGGATGGTAGAAATCGCCAATAAGGGCGCGACCGAACTTGGCTATGCCGATGTCGGCGCGATGTGGCGGTCGGGATATGACATGCCCGCAGATGACTTTGCCAATTTGACCGACAAATTGTGGCTTGAGGTAAAGCCGCTGTACGATGAGCTGCACACCTATGTCCGCACGCAGGTGAACAAGAAATATGGCGATGCGGTCCAATCCAAAACAGGGCCAATCCGCGCCGATTTACTGGGCAATATGTGGGCGCAGGAATGGGGCAATATCTATGATGTTGTTGCTCCGCCAGGTGCCGGCGACATCGGGTATGACATTGGTGCGCTTTTGGTGACGAAGGGGTATAAGCAAACGGAAGTAGCAGATTTCACTGCAAGCCGCGGCAAGGCGGAAAAAGATATGGTGAAGGTCGGCGAGAGCTTCTTTTCGTCGCTCGGCTTTGCCCCATTGCCAAAAACTTTTTGGGACCGTGCGCAGTTTATCAAGCCAACGGACCGTGAAGTGGTCTGCCACGCATCGGCTTGGAACATCGACAATGTGGAAGACCTTCGCATCAAAATGTGCATCAAGGTCAACACAGACGACTTCGTGACTATTCATCATGAGCTTGGTCACAATTATTATCAGCGCGCCTACAATAAACAGCCCTATCTGTATCTAAACGGTGCGAATGACGGTTTTCATGAGGCGATTGGTGACGCCATCGCATTGTCGATTTCGCCAAATTATCTTGTTCAGATCGGACTACTTGACCCTACGAAGGTTCCGGGTGCTGATAAGGACAATGGTCTTTTGCTGCGTCAAGCCATGGACAAGGTGGCGTTCCTGCCATTTGGCTTACTGATCGACAAATGGCGCTGGGGCGTTTTTAACGGTTCCATCATGCCAGCAAATTACAACAATGGCTGGACCGACTTACGCTTACAATTCCAGGGCATTGTTCCGCCAGTTACGCGTGCAGCCGACCGTTTTGATGCTGGAGCGAAATATCACATTCCCGGCAACACACCCTACACCCGTTATTTCCTTGCACGCATATTGCAGTTCCAGTTTTACAAGGCGGCTTGCGATATCTCTGGATGGAAAGGGCCACTTCACCGCTGCTCGTTCTACGGCAACAAGGAAGTAGGAACGCGGCTGAATGCAATGCTTGAAATGGGGGCATCCAAGCCTTGGCCAGATGCGCTGCAGGCGTTTACGGGGACACGTGACATGTCGGGTAAGCCAATGCTCGAATATTTTGCGCCACTGATGAAATGGCTGAAGACGCAAAATAAGGGCGCGAAAAAGGGCTGGTAGCTAACACGGACCCGCCTGTATTGAGCGGGGCCGTGTATATCCGCTAAGTTAGGCGGTTGTTTTAGGCGCTGGTTTGGCCGGCGTAGCTTTTTTTACAGCTGGTTTTGCGCGCGTTGCAGGCTTTGCTGGTGTGGCAGGTGCAGCAGCAGGTTTCGCAACCATCTTTGTTGCAGGCTTCTTCGCAGCGGGCTTTTTAGCCGCCGGTTTCTTCGCTGCCGGTTTTGCGCTGCTGGCGGCTTTGCGGTCATAAACTTTTTTGCCGGCCACAGCGGCAGCCGCGGTTGCGATTACTGCGCCCGCTACGGCAGCGGTTTTGCGAGGATTTTCCTTTATCGCTGCGCCAGCGCTAGCAGCAGCATTTGATGCAGTTTCCACAGCTGATTTGGCGGTGGTGGACGCGGAATCAGCCGCTGAACGCGCACCCCCGGTAAGGCCGTTTGCGATGCTCCGCAGTTTGTTCAAAACCTTGTCGAATGTTCCGGTTTCTTTGGGCTTTTTCTGCATAGGGGTTCCTCCTTGGTTGTAATCACTCACAATAATCGTTTGGCGTGGGTTTCGTTCCTACGCGCTTATCTAAAAGGCGGCTCGTTGAATGCGCGCAACTTGCGGCTGTGTAGGCTATTTCCAGCCTCGCGCAGCAACTCGCAGGTTTGAATGCCGATTTGTAAATGCGCTGCAATTGCCTCTTCGTAAAACCTGTTTGCCTGTCCTGGCAGCTTAATCTCGCCGTGCAAAGGTTTGTCCGAAACACATAACAACGTGCCATATGGCACGCGAAAACGATAGCCTTGCGCTGCAATGGTCGCTGACTCCATGTCGATAGCAATGGCACGGCTTTGTGAGAAGCGCAGCGCGGACGCGGAATAACGCAACTCCCAGTTTCGGTCGTCGGTGGTTACAACGGTCCCGGTTCGCATGCGCCGTTTCAGGTCTGCACCGCTGGTGCCCGAAACATATTCTGCAGCGCTCGCCAATGCTTGCTGCACTTCGGCGATGGGCGGGATGGGAATTTCCGGCGGCAGAACATCGTCCAGTATATGGTCGTCGCGCAAATAGGCATGCGCAAGAACATAATCGCCAATGCGCTGGGTCTCACGAAGCCCGCCGCAATGGCCAATCATTAACCAAGCTTCGGGCCGCAATACCGCTAGATGGTCGCAAATGGTTTTTGCATTAGATGGGCCAACGCCGATGTTGACCAGGGTGATCCCCGAACGATCCGGTGCGATAAGATGGTATGCGGGCATCTGGTGTCTGCGCCAAGTGCTGTCGGCGACAAGCTGCGCGGCATTGTCTGTTGGTTTGTCGACATATAGCCCGCCAGCACCCGATAAAGCGGTATAGCCGCCGTTGCCGACTTGATTGCAGGCCCAACTGACGAATTCGTCGACATAACGGTGATAGTTGGTGAACAGGATATAGTGCTGAACATGTTCGGCAGGCGCACCTGTGTAATGGCGAAGTCGGGCGAGAGAGAAGTCCGTACGTAATCCGTCGAAGAGCGCGAGCGGGGAACTGCTATTGCCCCTTACCCGCAAAAGGCCATCGGCAATCTCGTCGCCAATGTCTGCTAGCTCAGTTGTCGGGAAATAACGCGCCAATTCATTCGGGCTAATGGTGCTAAGCTCAAGGTCGGCTGACCCATCCATCACATAGGGGAAGGGAATTTCCTGGGTGCTGCGGCCGACGGATATGTCGAGTTCATATTGTTCGACCAACAAATCAAGCTGTTCACCAATATATTCCGCAAAAAGGTCGGGTTTGGTGAAGGTGGTGCGGAACGTGCCGATCTTCTCCAGTTTGCCAAATGCAAGGTTGGATTTGCTCACGCGCGTCTTGCCAGCGTAAGTGATTACGAGTTCCGGGTAACAAAAATCATTATTCGCGCGTCGGTCCGCCGACGGAACGGTTTTGTCCTTCAAATAAGCTGCAAGCGCGGATTGGAGCCGTTTTACCGAAGATTCATATTCGGTAACTAATTGATTAATGATGTTTTGTGTTTGTTGGCTGGTCATAGCAAAGCTTCACCGAATTTTTCGATTTTGGCAACAAAAAAGGGAGGGTTGCCCCTCCCGTTCATGTACCAACGCGGTAGGTTTAATGTGCTATCAGAGTTGGCCGAGCATATATTCTGCCGAGCTTACATTGAAATCGCCTGGCGCTTCGACATTGACGTGTTCCACTACGCCATCGTTCACGACGAGCGAGAAACGCTGGCCGCGTTTGCCCATGCCATATGCGCTTCCGTCCATTTCCAGCCCCAGCGCCGCAGCAAAGTCGCCATTGCCATCTGCAAGCATAGTGATCGCGTCCGACCCGCCCGACTTGTTCCATGCACCCAGCACAAAGGCGTCATTCACTGCGGTGCAGGCTATTTCATCTATGCCTTTTGAAGAAAGTTCATCGGATTTCTCAACGAAGCCGGGAAGATGGCGCGCTGAACATGTTGGCGTGAAGGCGCCGGGGACCGAGAACAACGCTATGCGACGCCCTGCGAAATATTCGGCTGATTGAATGGGCTGCGGGCCTTGGTCGGTTGCCTTCACCAGTTTAACGTCCGGGATTTTGTCGCCAACAGAAATGCTCATGCGCTCTTTCCTTTAATAGAGGTATGGAATCCATATCCGGGACCCGCTTTGCCAAGTCAAGTAGGCGTCGCTGGCTGCCACAATTTTTAAGACCAATGATAACTCTGAAGCGCCCGGGTCATATGTCGCTGGCAATGGTACTCATATACCGAGCCATATAAAGAAATCTTTATATTTGATTTTGATGTAATCCACAGTTATGGGCGGGGCAGTCTAAAACCTCCCGGAGAATAAGCCTGTGGCTTTCAACGATTATGTCATTGCCGATATCGGCGAGGCCGATTTTGGCCGTAAAGAAATCAATATTGCAGAAACCGAAATGCCGGGTCTTATGGCCTTGCGCGAAGAATTTGGTGCGTCACAGCCACTGAAGGGGGCGCGGATCGTTGGTTCGCTGCACATGACAATTCAAACGGCTGTTCTCATCGAGACTTTGACGGCGCTTGGCGCTGACGTCCGCTGGGCAACGTGCAACATTTTCTCGACGCAAAACCATGCCGCGGCAGCCATAGCAGCAAGCGACATTCCTGTGTTTGCCATAAAGGGTGAAAGCCTTGCCGATTACTGGGATTATGTCGGTCGCATCTTTGATTGGGGTGACGACACGACAGCGAATATTATCCTCGATGATGGCGGTGATGCCACCATGTTCGCCTTGTGGGGCGCAAAGCTTGAACGCGGCGAAACCTTTGGCGATCCAGAGAATGAAGAAGAAGTTGAATTTCAGCGAGCGTTGAAGGCGTTTGTCTCCAAAAAGCCAGCCTATCTTACTGAGACGGTGAAGAACCTCAAGGGCGTTTCGGAAGAGACCACAACGGGTGTCCATCGCTTGTACGATATCGCGAAGAAGGGCGAGTTGCCTTTTCCTGCGATCAACGTCAACGACAGCGTGACCAAATCAAAGTTCGACAATCTTTATGGCTGCAAGGAATCGCTCGTCGACGCCATTCGTCGCGCTACTGACGTCATGCTCGCCGGAAAGGTAGCTTGCGTTGCTGGCTTTGGCGACGTTGGCAAGGGTTCAGCCCAGTCGCTCCGTAATGGCGGCGCACGCGTCATGGTCACTGAAGTCGATCCGATCTGCGCATTGCAGGCTGTGATGGAAGGCTTTGAAGTGGTAACAATGGAAGAGGCAGTGCGGCGCGCGGATATTTTCTGCACCGCCACTGGCAACGCAGACGTCATAACCGCCGAGCATATGATGAATATGAAGCCAATGAGCATCGTGTGTAACATTGGTCATTTCGACAGCGAAATTCAAATCTCTGCTTTGTCCAACTACAAATGGGACGAGGTTAAGCCTGGAACCGATCTGGTTGAATTTCCGGACGGAAAGCAGATCATAGTCCTTGCCAAGGGACGTTTGGTGAACCTGGGTTGTGCGACCGGTCATCCAAGCTTTGTCATGTCGGCAAGCTTCACCAACCAAGTGCTGGCGCAAATTGAGCTTTGGACGAACGGTGAAAATTACAAAAACCAAGTTTACGTTTTGCCAAAGCATCTCGATGAGAAAGTTGCGACATTACACCTTGAAAAACTGGGCGTTAAGCTCACCAAACTGACCGACAAGCAGGCAGGATATATTGGGGTGTCAACCGAAGGCCCGTTCAAGCCAGACCATTATCGCTATTGATAACCCGAAGGGTTGTGACGTGAATAAGCCTGCTGCGGAAACGTGGCGGGCTTTTTTCGTTGCGTGGGCCAAGCATTTGGGCATTAGCATATTGGCGGCAACGTAAAGGGCGCATGACCATGACAGGCACTGGCCTGCCAATTGCACTGATAGGGATTTTGATGGCGCTTTGGCTTGTAGGAGCGACTGTCGCCATTTGGATTGGGCTATCCATGCGCAGCAAGTCGAACAAGATGCTGCGCCAGACAACGCGTCTAGCCCGCCTGTTGGAAACTGCGCCCGCACGGCGGTACTTTCCACCTGCATTCCGAGGCAGGGAAGGGAACCACAATTATTATGGCATTACCCCAAAAATGATTATCGCTACCGACGCAGACATGCGCGCATTTGGTCAAAAGCTTGCGCAGGAGTTACAACGATCAGATTGGGTGGCGATCAACGGCCCACTTGGGGCCGGAAAAACCGTATTGTGCGCTGGCATCCTTGCGGGTCTGGGGTTTGAAGGTGAAGTTACTAGCCCGTCTTATGCGATAGTTCATAGCTATGAGTCACCAGAGGTTTCTATTGCCGTCGCCCATGTCGATTTGTATCGATTGGACAACGCCGACGAACTGGACGAACTGGGGCTGGCGGATGAACGCACTGATCGTATTACATTGGTCGAATGGGCCGAACGCTTCGGACCTGCTTATGTGGTGCCAAGCCACACCATCGACATATGGCCGCAAGCGGATGGGACCCGAATTTTGACTTTGAAAATGGACAAAAATGACACCCGTAATTGATATGATTCCGCCCGCTGGCTTGAACGATTTTCTGGAATCGCATGGATGGGCCGCTGCGCGAGTGGCTCCTGTTGCTGGTGACGCGTCCTTCCGTCGCTATTTCCGCATTGCCAGTGCGGCGCGCGGTAAAGCGATTTTGATGGATGCGCCGCCACCGCACGAAGACCCGCGTCCCTTCATCCATATTGCGCAATATCTTAACGGGTATCAGTTCCGCGCGCCTGAAATCTTTGCAACCGACCTAACGCGTGGTTTTGTCCTATTGGAGGATTTTGGTGACCGCCGGATGCGTGAGCATTTGGACGCGCATCCCGAAGATGAGGTTGCGGTATACCGCGCCGCGATCGACGCTATTGTGCGGCTCTCGGCAACGCCTCCTGTACAGACACAGCCCTATGACATGGCGACCTATATGCGCGAAGTGCAGCTACTGTCCGAGTGGTACATGCCCGCCATGGGCCTTGATTTTGATAGCGGTGAATTTGACCGCATGTGGGCGCAAGCCTTGGCACCGCTGTCCGATTATCAGAAAGTGACTGTTTTGCGGGACTATCACGCCGAAAATATCATGCTGCTGGATGACGGACAGCAAGGCATTATCGATTTTCAGGATGCTTTGGTTGGTCACCCGGCTTATGATTTGGTGTCATTGCTGCAAGACGCGCGGCGTGACGTGCCGCCAGCGCTTGAGGCAGAGATGCGCGCATATTATCACGAAACGGCCGAGCCGGACGCTGACTTTGATGCGCATTATGCGTTATTGGGTGCGCAACGGAATACAAAGATTATCGGCATCTTCACGCGTTTGTGGAAACGCGACGGCAAGGAACGGTATTTGTCCTTCCTACCGCGCATGTGGGACTTGCTTGAGCGTGACTTGGCCCATCCTGATCTTGCGCTAGTGAAACACTGGTTCGACACATATATTCCAGTTGAAATGCGCAACGCCATACCCACGGAATTGCATATCGATGGGTAAGCATGTCGATACAGCAATGATCATGGCGGCAGGCAAGGGCACGCGGATGATGCCGCTGACTGCCGACCGTCCAAAGCCATTAATCGAGGTTGGCGGGATTGCCTTGCTCGATCATGTACTTGACCATCTGCGCGATGCGGGCATCGGCAAAATTGTCGTCAATGTGCATTACCTCGCCGAGCAGGTGGAGCGGCATCTGGCCGCGTCTGCATCCGACCTCAACCTGCGCGTATCGGACGAGCGGGATTTGCTGCGCGATACAGGCGGCGGGTTGGTTCACGCGCTGCCTATCATTGCGGATGATCCGTTCCTGTGCGTCAACGCCGACAATTGGTGGACCAATGCAGGCGAGAATGGGATTTCGCGGCTGATGGCGGCATGGGATGATGACCACATGGATGTCCTCATGCTTCTCGTCCCGCTGGAGGTCGCTTACAATAGCCAAGGTGTTGGCGACTTCAACATGGACGCGAATGGGCAGTTGTCGCGTCGTCAAGGAGACTTGCCAGCGAAGTATGTGTGGACAGGCATTCAGATACTTTCCAAGCGGTTGATCGTTGATCCACCAGCGGATGTCTTTTCAACGAACCTTTTCTGGGACCGCGCGATAGTCGAGGGCCGTTGCATGGGCATAGTGCACGAAGGGTTGTGGTTTGACGTCGGCTACCCAGCCGCAATTGCCGCCACAGAAGCTCGGCTGGCGGAACATAATGGGGGATAATGCCTCTGCCCCGCGGGTTCATGTGTTCAATGTCCCGTTGGGCAACGACCTGTGCGATGTAACTGCGCAGTGGGTATTGCAGTCGGCGGGCGCTGATCCGCTGACGATCAGCAACAACATATTGCTGCTGCCTAATAACCGCGCGATCAAGGCGATGACCGAGGCGTTTGTTCGGCAGGCAGCACCGGGCATGCTTCTGCCGCGGATGGTCGCTGTTGGTGACATGCAATTGGACGAAGCCTTGGGGCCAATGCTTGACCCTATCGACACCGACATCGAGATTTGGCCAGCCATTGGTTCTTTTGATCGGCTGATGCTTTTGGCGAGGCTCGTCAATAACAATAAACCCCGCGATGCAGCGCTTTCACCTGCAGAAGTATTGCGGTTGGCACGTAAATTGGCGGACTTGATTGACGAGCTTGAGGTTGATCTGGTCGATTTTACCCAGATACAGGACATCGCGATCGACGCAGACTTGGCGGGCCATTGGCAAAGCGCTTATGGTCGGCTTTTAAAGATTTTGCCTGCATATCATGCGGCGTTGACCGCGCGCAAACTCATGGGGCCAGCTGAACGTCGGAACCATTTGCTTGCAGCCCTGGAACGGCGACTTGCGGAAAATATGGTTGAAAGCCCGATCATAGCGGTTGGCATAAACACATCCGCCAAAGCCGTGGCGCGTGTACTGCGCCGGGTGGCGCTGATGCCGAACGGGCACGTCATCTTGCCGGGTGTCGACCTTGCCTTGTCCGACGAACGCTGGGATGACCTGTCGCCCTTGACCGATGACGCGCAAGGCTTTGGCCGCCGTCGCAATGTTGAAGTGCATCCACAGTTTCACTTGAAACATTTGCTTGAACTGATGGGCATAGACCGCAGCGAGATTGATGTCCTGCCGACAGCCCAGCCGGAGCAAAAAGGCGCGGTGATTTCGGAGATATTTCGCTTACCGGAACATAGTGTTCAATGGCAGGGCCTGCCTGCGTTACGCAAAACCTTGCCGCATGCGAAGTGCTTAGAAACAGAGGATATTGCGCAAGAAGCAAAGGCGATTGCGGTGCGTATCCGAGGCGCGCTGGAGGTTACACAAAAGCGCACCGCCCTCATCACCCCAGACCGTGAATTGGCGGTCCGCGTTGCCGGGCAGTTGCGCAGATGGGGCATACAGGTCGACGATAGTGCGGGCATACCTTTGCTGCAAACTCCGCCGGGCACGCTTGCGCTGGCGTTGGTCGACGCGATTTCAAGCAGCTTCTCCGCATCAACGATATTGGCAATAGCCAAGCATCCGTTGGCTTTTGCAGGTGCCGAACGGCTTGCGTGGTTGGACCATGTGCGGGCGCTTGATCTTACCGTGCGCGGCACCCCGGATGGCCGTGGTCTGTCGGCGATCACGACACGGTTGCAGGCTGCGCGAAAGCCAAATGAAAAGCTTATGGCTTGGTGGTCAGAAGTTGCGACGCTGTTGGCGCCACTGGAACGGGCGGATAGCAGGCCGTTTAATGATGTCCTGGCAACGCTTCGCGATGTAGCGACAAGCTTGACCGATGGCGCCATCTGGCGCGGCGCGAGCGGCCGTGAATTGGCACGCATTTGGGAGGAGGTGACGCTTGGCGATCTTACCATCCTTGGCCGCGTGGAGGCCACAGGCCTAGTCGCGACATTTAAGGAGATTTTCTCCAGTGCTGTCGTTCGTCCACCTTATGGTGGACACCCCCGCGTGGCGATATACGGATTGATCGAAGCGCGTCTACAGCAAGCGGACTTGGTCATTTGCTCTGGCCTGAACGAGGGTACATGGCCCCAAATTTCGCAGCCTGATCCATGGTTGGCGCCCGCGATCCGGCGGCATTTGAAATTGCCGACGTTGGACCGGAACATCGGCCTGTCGGCGCACGATCTTGCCATGGCCTTGGGCGCACAAGAGGTGCTGCTGACCCGCGCTCGGCGTGGTCGTGGCGGGCCAAACGTTGCTTCGCGCTTTTTGCTGCGGATTAAGGCGCTGACGGCGGAAACGCTTGAGGCGGATGAGGCGCTTTTGTTGTGGGCAAATGCGCTTGATCGGCCCGCGGAGTCGGTGCCCTTCGCTACGCGGCCCGTGCCTATGCCAGATGCGGAACAACGTTTGGTGTCCTTGTCCGTTACCGATTTTGACCAGTTGAAGTCCGATCCATATTCCTTTTACGCTAAGCGCATTCTTGGTCTTCCTGTGCTGGAAAAGGTTGATGCTGAGCCAAGCTATGCATGGCGCGGAAGCCTTGTGCACGACATATTGGAAAAATGGTTCACACAGGATGCTTGCGCGGTCGACATGCTCGCGAAGCGTGCGGACGACTTGTTGGCACAGGAAGCGACCCATCCGTTGCTGCGCGCATTGTGGCAGCCGCGTATCGCAGCTGGTCTGCGCTGGGTGGCGGATGAAACGCAGCGGTTGATGACTGAAGAAGGACGCGTGGTTTCGGTTGCCGAGCAGCCCGGTACCGTCAACATCAAAGGCATTGTCGTTAGGGGCCGCGTGGACCGGATTGACCGGGCTGCAGACGGTGACCTTGTTATCATCGACTATAAAACCGGCATGCCGCCATCGACTAAGCAGATCAACGCCGGCTTCGCAATACAATTGGGCCTAATCGGTTATATGGCAGAGGAATTGGCCATTAAAGGCGTTTCGGGCGCGGCGAGCCATTTTGAATATTGGAGCTTGGCCAAAAACAAAGCCAAGAATTTTGGTTCTATCGCGATACCCACAAGCACACGTCCTGCAGACAAAAAGCCTAAACGGGAAGACTTCATTGCTTTCGCGGTGGCGCAAGCTGAGGTCGCGATTAGCAATTGGATATTGGGCAATACGCCCTTCACCGCCAAGCTGCATCCGGAATTTGCGCTATATGGCGACTATGACCAATTGATGCGTTTGCAGGAATGGAATGGCCGTCAGGCGATTGTCGAGGATGCGACATGAGCAATGCAGCCAAAACTCTCCACCCGCTCATATCAGCACAAAGAAGCGCCGTCGTTCCGCACGACAATATCTGGCTGAGCGCATCGGCAGGGACAGGAAAAACGCAGGTGCTGACCGCCCGCGTCATCCGGTTGTTGTTGGAAAATGATGTCGAACCAGAAAACCTATTGTGCATTACGTTCACAAAGGCCGGTGCCTCCGAAATGGCGGACCGGATCAATCAGCTATTGGCGTCATGGGTCCAATTGGACGACAATATCCTGTTCCATGATCTTGAGGCTATTGGCGCAGAGGCTGGTCCCGAGGCTCGCAAAAAGGCGCGGCAACTGTTTGCAAAAGTACTGGACGCACCCGGCGGCGGTTTGCAGATATTGACCATCCATAGCTTCTGCCAATCTCTGCTCGGCAGCTTTCCCGAAGAAGCGGGATTGGTGCCTGGATTCAAACCGGTTGAAGGCCGTGAGCAAAGGGAATTGCTCGACGTGGCACTCGCAAACTTGGTCCTGGATGCGGAGGAACGCGGCGATACCAAGATAATCGACAGTTTGCAGGAACTCAGCCTGAACATGGGAGAGGAGGGGGCCCTGCGATTCTTGCACCGGACGGCAGTAGTGCCCGATGTGATGGCTTCAATCCCTGATGATGCAGGCGCTATGGTCTGGGCGCGCCGTTTGGCGGACGTCAGCTTTACAGGGTCCGTTGAGGAGATTTTGGAGGCTGCATTTGCCGACGAACATATTCCGCATGCCACGCTGCAAGCGATTATCGATGAGAATCTGTTGTGGTGTGATAACAAAGCCGACAGCCGAGGCGGCAAGCGCGCAGCGGTCTTGCAGGACTGGCTATCGCGCCCGCCCGCCGAACGTGCGATACAATTAAATGAACTCCACAGTTGTTGGTCAACCGGAAAGGGAGAGCCCCAGACATCTTCCAAGGGCCATACCCCGATGAATGACGCCTATGCCTTGCTGGCGGGTACGATGTTCGAATGGACGAACCAGCTCATAGGCGAAGTCGCGCGGGCACAATATGCCGACAGGCTCGCGCGGGCTTTGTTGGTGGGTAAGGATTTTTCTGCGCAATATGGCAAAGCCAAGCAGTCCCTTGGCGCGGTCGATTTTGACGATATGATAAGGCGCGCCGCAGCCTTGCTGAAGCATAGCCAAATGGCGGATTGGGTGCGGTTTAAGCTGGATCGGCAGATTGATCATATTCTTGTGGATGAAGCACAGGATACAAACGCGGCCCAATGGGACATAATCAGCGCGCTCAGTGACGATTTTTACAGCGGCATGGGCGTGCACCCCGACAAGACCCGCACCCTTTTCTCCGTGGGGGATTTTAAGCAAGCCATCTTCGGGTTTCAAGGTACCGCGCCCGAACGCTATGAAGCTGCAGGTGTGTATTTCGCAGAGCGTATCGGCGCATCTGGATCTGAGCTGAAGCGGCTTACCCTTTCGCAGAGTTTTCGGTCCACAGCGCCAATCCTTGATTTCGTCAATGCTGTCATTGAAGAGGCTGGCCCTGAAAGTTTCGGTGTCAGCGGGGACATCGCGGAGCATTATAGCGAGAAGCCGCAGATTGGCATTGTCGAGCTTTTTGAGCCCATTTGTGCAAAACCAAATTTGCAGGATGACGGGGCTTCAGCGGACGAGGAAGAGGATTGGTTCAGCGACGAAAAACGTGCGCTTGCCGAAAAGCTTGCGGATCATGTCAAAGCGCTGATTGACGCAAAACCGTGGCTAGTGAGCAAAGGCCGACCCCTTGAACCCGGCGATATCATGTTCCTTTTGCGCAGCCGGGGCGAGATGGCATCGATGCTGGTTGCGCAATTGCATGAGCGTAAAGTGCCCGTCGCGGGTATCGACAGGCTGCGTTTGCTGCAGCCTTTGGTGGTGCAGGATCTGCTGGCGGCGATCAAATTTGTGCTCCAGCCCAATGATGATTTCAGTCTGGCCTGTATACTTGTGTCCCCCATCATTGGTTGGTCGCAGGAAACCCTCCTCCAATATGGCTATGTCGGCGACCGCAAGGCCAGCTTGTGGCAACATATTCGTGACCGGCCCGAGCTTACCGAGCAAATGACTCCACTGCGCGATATGCTCGCTATGGCCGATTTCACGACCGTCTATCATTTCCTTGAACAGATTTTATCCGGGCCAATCGGCGCGCGGCGCAAATTCACGGCGCGTTTGGGCAGCGAGGTGCTGGTCCCAATCGAGGAAATGTTGAACGCTGCCTTGCAGTTTGAACAGCAGCACGGTGGCGGCTTGCAGAAATTCATCGCTTGGTTTGACCGCGGCGACACGGAAATCAAACGCGAAGGTAACAGCAGCAGCAGCAAGGAGGTCAGGATCATGACCGTCCATGGTGCAAAGGGCTTACAGGCACCTGTCGTCATTTTGGCGGATATAACGTCAGACCCGACCAAGAAGCCGGACCAATCGGTTGAGCTGTTGATGGATGAGGGGCATCGCACGCCATTATTGCCCATTCGCAAAGCCGAGCAGTCCGGGCGGTTGCAAGGTATCATGGACATGCAAAAGACCCGCGAGCTGCAGGAACATAAACGCTTGCTCTATGTCGCGATCACGCGCGCCGAAGAGCGGCTGATTATGACCGGATCGCTTGGCATTAGCCGCAAGAGCGAACCGCCGTCCGAAAGCTGGTGTGCGCTCCTGCAAAAAGGGATGGTCGCGCTCGGCTGCGATTGGGAAGATGACGCGCGCTGGGGCCGCGTGATGCGTCATGTCGGGCTACAAGGGGTTTCTTTGGCGGCTCCAGACAGCGGTGCCAACGCGACTGCGCGGGCTGAAACACCCTTGAGCACACCGCAGTGGCTCTTTGCACAGGCGCCAGCGGAGCAACGGCCGCCGCGTCCCTTGGTCCCCTCGCAGCTAGATGATGACGATTATGGCGATGCGCCAGCGACCTCCGCAATGCGCAAGGCGGCAACGCGGGGGAAATTGATTCATGCGTTGCTGGAACGTATTACCGATCATGCATCGCTGCAAAAGGCCGAGCAGTGGTTGAAAGCGCAGACGCCTGATTATGATATTGATCCAGCGCAGATCATCGCCGAGGTTCGCACAATATTGAATGATGCCCAATTGGAGGCGTTTTTCGGTTCTTCTGCGCGTGCCGAAATTCCCCTAGTCGCCGTTGTGGGTGAGACCGTCATTAACGGACGGATTGATAGGCTGATTGTCGAACCAGGGCTGGTGCGTGCCATTGACTTTAAGACGGGTCGTCAGGTGCCAAGGGATGAAACCGGCGTTCCGGTCCCACATTTGCGACAAATGGCGCATTACAGCGCGGCATTACAGGCAATTTTTCCAGGAGCGCGGGTGGAGGTATCCTTGCTGTTCACGCATGCACCGCGTTTCATTGCGCTTTCCGACGCTATTTTGGAACCTTATTACCCCGCCTCCTGACGGGTTAAGCAAAACTATTGCGCATGGTCCTTGTCAGCCCAAGGCGGCAAGAATACATGGGGAGCAACAATGGAGATTAACATGGCTACAAAATCCGTAGGTGATAATGATTTCGCCGCAACCGTGCTGGCATCCGGCAAGCCTGTATTGGTCGATTTTTGGGCCGAATGGTGCGGCCCATGCAAGATGATTGGCCCAAGCCTTGAAGAAATCAGCGAAGAGTTGGCCGGTCAGGTCGAGATCGTGAAGCTGAACATTGACGATCATCCCGATACGCCTGCCAAATATGGCGTGCGCGGTATTCCAACGATGATCCTGTTCAAGGGCGGCGAAATCGCTGACACCAAGGTCGGCGCGGCGCCCAAGGCGCAGTTGAAAAGCTGGCTCGAAGCTGCGCTTTAATCGCGCATACTAACTGCGATAATCGGCGTTCATGCTAATATAACCGTGGGTTAGGTCACATGTCCACACTGTGGCTTTTCCAGACCCAAGGCCGAGATCAACGCCGATTTCGATTTCCTTTTGCTGCAAATGACGTGCTACGGGCGCCTCGTCATAATCGGCAACGGCAAGTCCGTTGTGCGCGACTAAGGTCGAACCAAAGCGGATGGAGAGCGTGTCGCGGTTGGCAGGTTCGCCTGCTTTGCCGACGGCCATGACGATACGGCCCCAATTGGCATCTTCGCCTGCAATCGCGGTTTTTACCAAGGGCGAATTGGCAATCTTCAAGCCGATGCGCCGTGCGCTTTCGTCGCTGGCGGCTCCAGACACCTGAATTTCGATAAACTTCTGCGCGCCTTCGCCATCGCGAACAACCAGATGCGCCAATTGGCGGCAGACATCACTCAACGCAGCAGCAAAAGCATCGGCTCCAAGGTCATCAAATGAGGTCAACCG
>Ga0209357_1000472_pt1 | contig 15810 bp, 8 predicted proteins | sample LauGreFBDMM110SD_2_FD_187573 | JGI IMG/M metagenome (GOLD analysis project Ga0209357, IMG submission 187573) | Freshwater lake microbial communities from Lake Michigan, USA - Fa13.BD.MM110.SD (SPAdes) (version 3) | ecosystem: Environmental > Aquatic > Freshwater > Lake | place: Lake Michigan, USA... | reverse complement strand
TTATAACCCTCCAAACTGCGCGATGCGCTATTGGCAACATAAGCAATGGCTTCGGCTACGTCAATTCCTTCCGGGTTGTAATAACCACCGGAAACATCAGAAATCGCAACGATTTTCACACCCAACTGGGCGATCAACTTGGCTGAAATACTTCCCACGTTACCAAAACCCTGCACAACGCAAGTGGTACTGGTTGGATTCAATCCCAATTTGGCCATCGCACTGCGGGTACTTACCATTACGCCTCTACCTGTTGCTTCTACGCGACCTAAGCTACCACCCAAAACCAAAGGCTTTCCCGTAACTACGGCATAAGAAGTGTGGCCAGTAATTTTGCTAAATTCATCTACGATCCAAGCCATTTCTTGGGCACTAGTACCCATGTCAGGCGCTGGAATATCCTTATCTGGACCAAATACATTGCGCATTGCCAATGTATATCCACGCGTTAAACGCTCCAATTCTCCCTTACTCATGCTGCGAGGATCACACTTGATACCCCCCTTAGCACCTCCGTAAGGCACATTAACCACAGCACACTTCCACGTCATCCAAGCAGCCAAAGCCTTCACCTCGTCCAAGTGAACATCCATACTGTAGCGGATTCCACCTTTAGAAGGACCCAAATGCACACTGTGAACTACGCGATAAGCTTCAAAAACGCGAATTGTACCGTCATCCATTGTTACTGGGATATTGGCCGCAACCACCTTATCGGGGACGCGCAAGACATTCGCAAATTGATCATCCAATCCTAATTTCTCTTTGGCTTCATCGAAGCGTCTCTGCATGCTCTCAAGTGGATTGTATCTTGGAGTTCCACCATTGTTAGGGGTTGACATATGTGTACTTTCTTAAGTTAAGTGGGGCAAAAATAAGTGTAATCTTTAGAGGTTGTTCAACACATATCGCGATTGTGTTAAATACTATACAAGAAGTGCCTATTATTTGTCGAAATATCTCCGCACGAACCTCAACAATATAAACACATTAGCCCTAAATCTCAAAATGTGCTTAACCTGTCGATAATTCAAAAACAGAAGGACCAAAAAGGCCAAATTGACCGCCATGAATTTCCCGAAAAAGGAAACCATTCCCAAAAAGTAACCTCGAGGAATCGCACCCGTATCATGAAAGTCCGTCATTGATATTAATTCATCCACCCCGAACCATAAAACCACCAGGACAACAACAGCAGAACCATAACTAACAATCAATCCCTTGAAACGATTTTGTGCATGCAAATAATGTCCGATCGGCGCCGATATCCCTAAGAAGATCACGGCGGGCGATATCATAAACAAGGTTTCTTTAAGCCCCGAAAATGTCTCCCCGAAAACGAAAATATAGAGCGCATTTGGCACTAACATCGCAGTTAGGACGGCGAGCAGGGTTCCCGTTGCGGAAATCACGACATATCTCGAAAGCAACTTCTGGAATTTTCTCTGCTGCGATGCAGGTGCTGACTCATCGCCATTATTTCGATCCCCCGATAATGATCCCGAGGAAACCAACATCCTTGAATGTAGAATCGTACCGTAAGAATTGCCAAAAATCCAGATGGTATCGGCGATCAACAGCGCATTTGCCAATAACCCCGCCTCTGAATTTCCAAATTGTGCGGCCATCCACCACAACGGCAATCGATATAAAAGAAACAGTAAAATATGTCCGAGCTGCGATAAGAATCCAATGTTGAACATTTTTTTGGGTGGCTGTATGGAACTCCAAAACGACCCATTATTTGATCCGTGACGGGATTGACCCATTTCTTGTGGACTTGACTGAATCGATTGCATCGCTCCGCCTTTAAACAACGACCGAGACTGCCACAAAGAATACACCCAAACCAAGCCGGATGCGTACACAAGAATCCACAGAATGGCCATTTCATTAAACCCATGGAGATAGTGCAGGGTTTGTCCATCCATCAAACGCTCGGCTATGTGCATACTTACACTGAGTTCTATGGCCGCATTTTTCGGGATTATGAAACCGTACATCGCCTCAAAGCACAATAAGAGTCCCAGCAACTTCAGAACTTCCATTGAAACCTGCAAGCGATTCCGTTGATTCACCCATCCCTGTGCTTGATAAAGATTGTACTGAATATTCAATCCTCCAAGAAACAATCCCTGAAAAAAGAGCAAATTGAGTGTAATCACTTTGGGATGATCCAAACAGATAGGATATGTACCCGCATTCGGAATAACCCAAACAAACCAACCAATCAAATACGCGATACAAAGAACCAATAATAAAAACACCCAAGCCGTTGGCAATATGCGTCGTACCGAGTACTTCGTGAGCAAATTCGCCAATGCACCACCAGCCACCACCTCGCTCACCATCAATGTCAGTTGTAAATACAGCAATAAAACCGACAATGCACCCCTACCGTAAGCTCCCATGCCTCGTGAATAAATCACAACCACCAACGCCGCAATGACCGCTTTAACGAGCTGCCAGCCAAATGTCCGCACCGGACCGCCATCGCTAAAAACAGAATTCTTATTCGCTGGGTCTAATTTCCCGAGAGCATTTCGTCCGATATTTATATTCTCGTCACCCATCACCGCCTCCTTCTATTTTACAGGGAAAAGTTTCCAAAAAACATCCCATTGCCGCCCATCGAAATAACTCATCCAACAATTTCACATCACCACTACCGAAAACCCGCGGTTTTGACCCCTTCCCCAAAACATTTATTCCCCAATTTCCCATAACGTGATCCAGCGATTTATGCCGCTTGGCGCGGGACACCAGACCATCCAATCGGTCCGACAAAATCCAATCCTTCCACACCACCAATTCCCGGGCCGTCAATTCATTCTTCGGAACCGAAAACCCTTTTTTATCAACCCGCCATAAAACCTTTTTCGGAACCAATCCGACATCCATCGCCTTGCGCAAATACCCCTTGGAAAAACCATCCACCAATTTCGATGTTAGCGAACCCTCCAAGCTCCAAGTATCATCGCCCCAAGCATTCAACCAAGCATCCGCCATGCGATAGTCATCGGCAAATGGATTCCTCGCCTCAATCCCCGCTGCCATTCCATTCCTATCCTCAAAACGCAACAATTGCGTTAACCTTTCACCATAATAATCCTCGCGCATCAACACATCCACACACGTCTCAAACGGACGTCCAACCCAACTACCCAAAACCGCTTTAAGCCATTGCTTTCCGGCCGCCACAAAACCCAGAGGCCATTTCCGCCTCAAAGGCCAAAGCGTATTTTTCTCATTCCAAAATGCAGCCTTGTAGTAATGAGGATAGCCGCCAAACAGTTCATCCGCACCCTGACCATTAAATAAAACCGTGACGCCAGCCGCCTTCACCGCCTCACACAAGGCAAAATGGGCCAAATTATTCCACGCCACCGGTATCCGATGCGTAGCCTTTATATACCTTTCTAAATATTTGCCGTCCAACTCGCGAACGTCCACCCTATGCCAAATTCCACCCACATGCTCCACCACCAATTTCTGATATTCGCTTTCATCGCCATCCATGCCAGGTGCAACCACCGAAAACACATGTAAATGCGCTTCTTTCCCCATGATTTCCCTCGCCATCCCCACCAAAGCCGCACTGTCGATCCCGCCACTCACCGCAAATCCAATCGGGACATCGCTGCGAAGTCGTTTCTTCATCCCCAACATCAACTGCGACCGCAACAATTCGATATGATTCTTTGGCTCCTCATTCAATCCCAACTGCTGCTGCCAACCCGCACCGTCGTCCAATCTCAAATACTCGCCATTATTCCATGGCTTAATAATCACACGTCCCCAATCTGAAATGGGATTCAACTTCGAATCCAAACTCAAACACGAATAGGTAAGATAACAGCCCATTTCCAACTCCAGAATTCCGTTGAAAAGCATATTTCGGTCCGACGCCCCAAATTCCAAATGCGATTTCAATGCCTTTTCACTCAGCGAAACCTCCAACCCCTGCAACCCGAGCGCTTGCTTCAACGCAAAATCTTCGCTGCCAAACGAGAGGGATTTGATGATATTTTCAGAGTTGTCGCCATCCTGATCCAAATAATAATACAAAGGCTTTACCCCCGTTTTATCCCTAGCCAAGGTTAACTCCTTCAATTCCGTATCCCAAATGGCGAAAGCAAAAAAACCATCCAACAAAGCAATGCAATCAACCCCTTTCAAACTCCACAACTGCAAAAGAACCTCAGTATCGGTACCCGTATTGGTTGTCAATCCGAATTCCGATGCCAACTCCAAATAATTATAAATCTCACCGTTAAAAGATATCCAATAACGACCGTCCAAACTGCACATGGGCTGTTTTCCTTGGTCGCCCAATCCCAGAATCGACAATCGTCGATGCATAATCATAGCGATGCTTTCTTCCTCGCCACCAAATACCTCAACCCCAAAACCGTCTGGTCCGCGATGCTTTAATCCCTCCACCAAGGACTGCCCAACGGCTTTCATTTGAGCTTCGGAATGACCACCGAAATAAACCCATCCGCCTATTCCGCACATAGATCAATTAAATTTCGATACGATGAATCCAAAACTTCAGCAACGGCATTTTGGGAGTACTTCTCTATTGCGCGGTTGGCAATTTCGGCTCGATTCCACTGCTTATGATCTAAATATGCCTTTTCCATCGCCAGTGTGAGCGCCGCTTCATCCATAGAATCAACCAACAAACCATTTTCAATAGTCACCATCTCAGGAATTCCTGCAACAGAAGATGAAATCACCGGCAATCCACAGCACAAAGCCTCAGAAATTACGCAAGGGGCATTCTCCATTTCCGAAAACAAAACGAATGCATCGGCTTCTTGCATTTGAAAAGCGACATCGTCCGACTTTCTGGGTCCAAAAAATGCAACGCTGGGTTGGAAAATATGCAACAGCCCTAGGCCAAAAGCATAAGTCCTGGCCTGACTCAAATACAATTCATTGGCACCGCCCAACAAACGAAACTGCATGCGCCAAGAAGGATTTTTCTGTTTGAGTGCGGCAAAGGCCCGCAACATTCCGAATACATTTTTCCTTGGCTCCAACGACGAAACATGTAAAAAGGCAAATGGCAATGCCGGATCTTTCTCGTGTTCCTTGAATTTAAAGACTGATGTATCCACCACATTTCGGAAAAGGACAAAGGGTTTTGCGCCACCCAAATATTTATGCATGCTGGATTGAACCGACAAACTCACCGGCGCGGCCACCGTCACCCTTTCCCAAAGCCTAAAAAAATCCCTCTTAAAAACCCATCCGCGTTTGCCAAACCCATCAAACACCACCTCATTAAATATCGCCCAATGCTCCGTATACCATAGCGGCACCGCACCCTTCCCTCCTTGCCTGAAATTCTTATACAAATCAGGAATCAATCTAGCCACCTTATCACCCGCATGGACATGAACGCCCTCGGGAATCCCATTCGCTGCGGCGTACCGCCGCAGCGAATGCCCCGCAACAATCTTATAAATCCAATAATTTAAAACCCTACACACCATCCCGCCCCATGGCAACTGAACCACAGCCTTCCATACCATCTCAACCCCATCAACACCCATCGCCGGCACCGGCCTCGCATCCTTCCCCAATCGGTACACCGGAAAATGAAACAATACCAAACCAAATGAATCCTTCCGCCCCTTTTGATATTGCGAAAATGCCGTTGCATGTCGACCAATAAAATTGCCCGCATCAACATCCAAACTACTTGGATACCAACCCGCTAACCACCATACTGATTTTGCAACACCCACGTAACAAAAGTAAGCACCGATAAGGAGCCCATCAAATTATTGGCAATTTTTACAAACGTTACAATCCAACTTGAAAAATTCTCAAAAAAAATCTATCTTTGCACCTCAGTAAATGGCGGTTATAGCTCAGGTGGTTAGAGCACTAGCTTGTGGCGCTAGGGGTCGCCGGTTCGAGTCCGGTTAGTCGCCCTCCAAAAGAAAAAAGCAGCGAATTCGCTGCTTTTTTCTTTTTATCTTATTTCGGAATCATCAAATTACAACTCCGCTAATAGGCTATCAAATAACAGATAGGGATAAAAAACACCCATCGGCCGCCTGGCTTAACCAATATACCTCAACAACTCAGCGCGCGTGGCCGCATCTAAAAACTTGCCGTGGAAACTGCTGGTTACAGTGCTACTCGACGTATCTTTAATCCCTCTGCTGGCAACACACATATGCTTGGCATCAATCACCACTGCCACATCATCCGTTCCCAAAACCTGCTTCAATTCCTGGGCAATTTGAACCGTCATGCGCTCCTGAACCTGAGGGCGACGTGCAAAATAATCTACAATACGATTCAACTTACTCAACCCAATCACTTTACCGCTACTAAAATAAGCCACGTGTGCAAATCCATAAATTGGCACAAAATGATGCTCACAAGTGCTGTGAAATTGAATATTCTTCTCCACCAACATCTCCGCATACTTGTAACTGTTTTCGAAAAGCGTTGGCTCCGGCTTGTTTTTTGGGTCTAGGCCCTTGAAATGCTCGTTGACATACATCTTGGCAACGCGCAATGGCGTTCCTTGCAAGCTCTCGTCGGTCAAATCCAATCCCAACACATGCATAATTTCCTTGAAATGCTTGGCAATCAACTCAATCTTTAACGCATCGTCCATCGCAAAGGCATCATCCCTTAACGGCGTCTCTGGCTTAATCGAAATGTGCGAATCGCCCATCTCCTCCCACTGCTTCAGCAGTTCGTTTGCTATCTTTTTATCCATTAAACTCTACAAAATTACGGGGTGTTTCATACAATCTCACACTCAAATTCATTTCCTGAGGAACGCGAGCACGCAATTTTTGCCAAATCACCCAAACAATATTCTCGGCCGTTGGATTCAAATCACGAAATTCCTCAGTATCCAAATTCAAGTTTTTGTGATCGAATTGCTCAATCACTTCTTCTTCGATGTACTGCTTAATCAGTTTCATATCAATCAAATATCCCGTCACAGGATCCACCTGACCCTCCACTTTCACCTCTAAATCATAGTTGTGACCGTGGTAATGTGCGTTATTACACAATCCAAAAAATGCCTGATTTTCTGCATCCGTCCACGAGGGAACATGCAAACGATGGGCTGCATTAAAATGTGCTGTGCGGTAAACGGCGACTCTGTGTGACATCCTTTCTGATAGAAATAGTGATAGTAAAACCAAACAAATCGCAAATGGTTTGTTTCTATACAAAACTATGATGCAATTCACATTTATCACCCACGTTGATGCCAATATCAATGAGGTTAGTCGAAATTTCAACCGCGAATTGCTCCTAAAACTCAATCCGCCACTTATCAAGATGAATTTACTTCGATACGATGGGCAAATCACCGGCAACCAACTTTCCTTCCAAATTGGAATCGGACCCTTGAAGCAACAATGGGATGGCATCATTACAGCTCACCGCTACACGCAAAAAGATTGGCTTTTCCGCGATGAAGGACTCAAACTTCCGCATCCGCTAAAAACTTGGAAACATACCCATGCCCTAAAGGCCGCAGGAGAACATACAATTATCATCGACCGCCTAAAATTCGAGGGCTTAAACCCCTTCTACACCGCCATGCTTTGCCTGCCGTTTATTTTGATGTTTTGGATGCGTAAACCGCTCTACAAAAAGCATCTAGGCAAGCGCTAATCGTGTTTGTGACCTCTGTAAAGTCCGTCCATCACCACCACATGGGGTAAGGTGACCAACGATAACAATACAAAGGCAAAGCCCAGATTCGATTCCAAATCAAATCGCAGCAAAAACCCCATTCCAACTAAGGCCATCAACCCAAATGGCACAAATCCCATGAGCGTTTTCTTCCTGTTTTGTTTGTAATTCACACTCACATAATCCAATTGATATTGCATCGATTGTAAGGCGTGCCAGAAGCAAAAAACAACGACAAACCCTAACAATAGTGGCGTAAACCAATACCAAACTGTCACCAAAAACCACTGCAGTAAATACGAAAGCCAGCTGCTGCGATGCGAACGATACAATACCGCGCCATACATCAGAACAAAAACTATCGAAACGACAAGCAACCCGCTATCATTTAGATGGCCGAGACCGGAAACTTTAGATTCCGACTGACCCAACATCGTCGCAAAAACACCAAACACCTCTTCGCTGTGTTTTAACACCGGAAACCCAACCAGCCAACTGCCCCACAAGACAGAATCCAACGACCAAATCTGATTGGTATTAAAATTTGATTGCCCAAAATGATGGATCGAAATCAACAAGAATAACCCCAGCGAAAGCATCGGCCAAACGAACCACAAAGCCAGATAAAGGAGCATCACACCCAAGTACATCGACAAAAAACGAATACTGCCTGCGGTGTTTTTTTCTTTTCGATAAAAAAAGTCGTTACCACCGTGCGGAATCCCCAAAAAAACCAAGCCCCCCAAGCAGAGCGCGCCTTGCAGCATCTCAAATTGAAGTAGGAACGGCACCATTAGAATAAAAAATAGCTGCAATAGCAACTGCCAACGAAACAGCATTGAACCGGTATAATTGAATTTTAGCCCTTCCATATCAACCCTTCCATTTGGCAAACAAAGTCCTTAAAAAAAGTCGCTTCGGCAACCATAAAAATATCATTACTTCTTTTACTGATATTTTCAGTACAGGGTTTATTTGGTCAAACAACACCAGATAAAATTCCTAATGGTATTGCTATACAATCTGTTGCCAGAGACGCCAGTGGGAATGCGGCTTCTAATAGAAATATATTTTTAAAAGTTGAATTAAGACAAGGGACAGCTTCAGGAGAAGCGGTTTTAATTGAAACACATTCTGTCACTTCCAATGATGAGGGCATTTTTAATTTTTATATAGGACAGGGCGCTAGGGTTTCTGGTATTACTTCTTTAGTTACTTTAGACTGGAAGGGTAAGATATATTTTTTAAATATTAAAATGGCTATTGAGCCTTCATTACCTACACCAGGTTGGGTTCTTGAAAGAGAATATGTAGACCTTGGTACTTCACAAATTTGGTCTGTGCCTTATGCATTCTCAGCTTACAAGGCGGTTGTTGCAGATTCAGCAATGAATATAGCTGGAATAGTGGCGGGTGCAAATGGAGGTACAGGGGTGAGCAATGTTGGTAAAACAATTACACTTGGAAGAAATTTTGAAATACAAGGATTAGGAGATTTGAAGTTTAATACTGTAGGACCAACTTCTCTTATATTACCAACAAAAGGAACCTTGGTAACAAGTGAAAGTTTAGATACTTTAATAAATAAGTATTTACTTTCTCCGACCTTTTTAGGAACACCTAAAACACCTACGGTAGATATTAAAAGCAATGATAGTTCAGTAGCGAGTACACAGTTTGTAAAATCGGTTATTAGTTCTGAAATTAATACATTAAATACTAAACTAAGTACAACACTGGATACATCGGCTGGTGCGAAATTGAAAATTTCCGATACCTCGGCTATGTTAACTAGCAGGTTTGAAAGAGATACAGCCTCGTTATCTAATAGAATTAATTTAAAAGTAAATACATTAAATGCAAGGATTGATTCCAGTTTATATGTTAAAGGGGTGGTCAATATTGACTCTGTAGTTACTATAAACGATTCATTAAGAATAAAAGGCAATGCATTAATAGATACCAATTTAACAGTAGGAAATGATTTAGAAGTAATTGGGAATCTAATATTAAATAAGGGTTTAGAATTTAACGATTCCTTAGTTGTTCAAAAAGGGGCTAGGATTGAACAGAGTATTCTAGCTAAGAGTAAATTATATGTAGCAGACTCTGTATTAGCAAAGGGTAATGTTAAAATTGATAATAATTTAAATGTAGGTAAAGTAACCTCATTAAATGATTCATTATATGTGAAAGGCCAGGCTAGATTTGATTCATTATTAACCATAAATGATTCATTAAGAGTAAAAGGCAATGTATTAATAGACACGAATTTGACAGTAGGGAAAGATTTAGAGATAAAAGGAAATTTGATTTTAAACTCAGGTTTACAATTTAATGATTCATTAATTGTATCAAAAGGAGCAAGAATTGAACAAAGTATTTTAGCTAAGAGTAAATTGTATGTTACAGACTCTGTTTTAGCAAAAGGCAATGTAAAAATTGATAATAATTTAAATGTAGGAAAAGTAACAAGCTTAAATGATTCCTTATATGTGAAAGGCCAGGCTAGGTTTGATTCTTTATTAACTATAAACGATTCATTAAGAGTAAAAGGAAATGTATTAATAGATAGCAACTTAACTGTACTAGGAAGACTAAGTTTAAGTACTGCTTTACAGTTCAATGACTCATTAATTGTTTCTAAGGGTGCAAGAATTGATCAAAGTATACTAGCTAAGAGTAAATTATATGTTTCAGATTCAATACTGGCCAAAGGCAATGTGCTTATTGACAATAATTTAAATGTAACTAAAGTAACCTCATTAAATGATTCATTATATGTGAAAGGGCAAGCTAGGTTTGATTCTTTATTAACTATTAATGACTCATTAAGAGTAAAAGGCAATGTATTAATTGATACTAATTTAACAGTAAATAAAATTACTACTTTAAATGACTCTTTAATTGTAAAGGGTGGTGCAAGAATTGACCTAAGTATACTTGCTAAAAGTAAATTAACGGTAACCGATTCAATATTAGCAAAAGGTAATGTACTAATTGATAATAATTTAAATGTAGGTAAAGTAACCTCTTTAAATGATTCATTGTATGTTAAAGGGCAAGCTAGGTTTGATTCTTTATTAACTATAAATGATTCATTAAGAGTAAAAGGAAATGTATTAATTGATACTAATTTGACAGTCAATAGAATTACAACTTTAAATGATTCTTTAATAGTTAAGGGTGGTGCAAGAATTGACCAAAGTATACTTGCTAAAAGTAAATTAACCGTAACCGACTCCTTACTAGCAAAAGGCAATGTAAAAATTGACAATAATTTATTTGTAAAGGGGCGTAATATAGATGATAGCATTGTGAAATTCTCTACAAGTAAATTGAATGTGTCTGATACTTCCGCTATGTTATTAGCTTATTTGACAAAAATCAATGATTTATATGCTAAAAATGCTGAAACAAATAGCGATGTAGCGCTTAAATTATATAAGGATGATACCATTAGTTTATCTAGAAGAATAAATTTAAAGGTTAATGCTGAAGATACTGCTGCTTGGTTAAATAGTCGTTTTAATAGAGATACTGCTTCGCTAAGTAGAAGAATCAGTAATTTAGTGACAGGTGCTGGTGATCTTGCAACTCTAAAATTAAATATATTAGATACTTCATTTTTATTAGCAAAGAGAGATACTGCTGCAATGTTAGAGAGCAGATTTAAAAGAGATACGGCTAACTTATCTCGTCGATTAGACCTTTTGTCTGATCAAACTTTTGTAAATAATAATGCGAAGTTAAATATTACTGATACCTCTAAATTATTACAGAAAAAAGATACCATTACCTTATCCAATAGAATTGATGCAATAGCGCTAAGTTCAAACGTATTCACTTCTGATATTACACTTAACATGGGTTCTGGAAAAACATTTGGTAAGTATGCTAATGGCGAAACTATACTCTCAAAGGGTAAGTCGATAGATGAAGTTATTTTTGATATTGTTACCAAGGCAATTTCTCCTACCTATTCAGGTCCTTCTCTTTCATTAAGCATGGGCTATAGTGGTAATATTGAAATTGGAACTAATTTGGGAACACTAACATTTGTTCCAACCTATATTCAAAATGACGTAGGGAATATTACTTCAATTTCCTATAAAAAAAATACTGTTGAACTAACCAATAATACAGGTACACCTACTGTGACTGATAATTTAGGAACATTATCAGCAACAACAACTTATGAAGTTGTTTATAATTATGGAGCAGGTACTATTGTAAAGCCAAATAATCTTGGGGTAAATGATCCCACTGGCATGAAATTAGCAGGTTCAATAAGTGCTAGTGTTACTTTAACACCTATTTCTTATAGGTATTGGGGTATGACCACAAATTCTTCAGCTTCTATAACTGATGCAGATATTCGCGCGATGGGAGGAGGTAGTAGGGATTATTCTAGTTCAAAACTGAAAACTGAATTTACCATTACAGGTCCAGGTGGCGCAGGCCCAGTTAAATACGCCTATTATGCGGTTCCTCATAATGCATCAGGTACGATTACAAGCATTAAGGCTGGAGGTTTTGAAAGTATTGCAGCATTTGATGTGATCACAAGAGATTTTGTAAATGCACTAGGGTATACGGTAAGTTATGACATCTATGTACAGAAAAATAGCGGAACTGATAATGTAACACTAATAATAAACTAATGAGAAAAGTAGTACTATTATATCTTATTTTTCAATTGACTTACTCTGTGACTAACGCACAGATTAAGTTATTGGATTTTATTTCGCCAGCAAGTGGCGCCACTAACCCTACGCACTTAGATAGTTTAGGTAAGGGTGGATACATGGTTATGCCTAGTATTAGTGAGCGTAATTTAATACCTACTACTAGAAGAAAATTAGGAATGTTGGTGTATGTGCAAGCTGTTGATTCTATTTATAAATTAAATGCTACTTCATTAGATAATTCAAATTGGGTAGCATTGGGTGTATATTCAGCCGCTAAAATAAAATCAGATTCTACAACTTTAAATAGATATTTATTAGATAGTGCATCGGTTCTAAGAGCTAAAATATTATATGATTCTACAAGAATTAGTTCTAGAATTAGTAATGTTACCAATACATCAGATGCAGACAAGCCCATTAGTACTTTAACACAATCTGCATTAGACTTAAAAGCAAATTTAGCATCGCCTGAATTAACTGGTACACCTTTGGCACCAACAGCTTCTAATGGTACTAATACTACACAGATAGCAACGACACAATTTGTTCAATCAAGTTTGACAAATACTGTTGTTGATGCGAGTTCAAGTGCTAAGGGTATATTGAAATTAACAAATGATTTGGGGGGTACTGCAGAATCGCCGACTGTAAATAGTGTTGGAGGGGTGAGTGCTGCAGCAATAACAACTATAAATTCAAAAGTAACTTCTGCTACTTCAACTAATACGCCTAGTACTCTCGTTCAAAGAGACGTGAGTGGTAATTTTAACGCGGGTACTATTACTGCATCATTAACAGGAAATGTTACGGGTAATCTAACAGGTAATGTTACTGGTAATTTAGCAGGTAATGCAAGCACCACAACACAATTACAAACACCAAGAACAATATATGGTAATTCATTTAATGGTACCGATAATTTAGCTCAAGCTATCACAGGTGAGTTTGGAGGAACAGGAATAAATAACGGAACAAAAACAATAAGTTTAGGTGGTAATATCTCCACTACAGCTGATTTTATAACATCAGGAGGTTTTAGTACTACATTAATAAGTTCAGCTCCAACAAGTGTTACCTTACCAACAACTGGTACGCTTGCAACTTTAACAGGTGCGGAAACTTTAACAAATAAAACTATTTCTTCACCTTCTTTAACTGGAACGCCCACAGCAACTACACCTGCTAATGGAGCAACTGATAATGAAATAGCTACTGCAGCTTTTGTGCTTTCTAAAGTTGCAAGTGGTGCAGCTCCTACAGCAACAGTAAGTTCATTAGGTATTGTAAAATTAGCTGGAGATTTAGGTGGTACAGGAGATTTACCAAAAGTAAATAGTGTTGGCGGAGTAAGTTCTTCAACCATTACTACCATTGCTAGTGATATTGCTTCTGCTACTTCAACTAATACACCTAGTACTTTAGTGAAAAGAGATAACAGTGGTAATTTTAGTGCTGGAACAATTACGGCTAATTTAACAGGTAATGCAAGTACAAGTACACAATTAGCTAACCCTAGAAGTATATATGGTAATGATTTTGATGGAACTGCACCTTTAGCTTCAGCTATTGCAGGACAGTATGGTGGAACTGGTGTAGTTAATACTGGTAAAACAATAACTTTAGGTGGTAATATTAACACAGCAAGTGCTTTTACAACTGCGGGTACTTTTAGTACGACATTAACAAGTTTAGGTGAAACGAATATTACATTACCAACCACTGGAACTATTGCAACTTTAGCAGGTACAGAGACATTGACTAATAAAACAATCGTATCTCCAATAATTTCATCCCCTTCGTTAACTGGAACACCAACAGCCACTACTCCAACAGATGCTGCGAATGGAACAGAGGTGGCAACTGCCTCTTTTGTGAATTCAAGAATTACAACTTCATCAAATAGTATAGGAGGAGTTAGTTCATCAACGATTACGAACATTGCAAGTGATATAGCTTCTGCTACTGCAAATAATACACCCAATACTTTAGTAAAAAGAGATGGTAGTGGTAATTTTAGAGCAGGAACAATTACAGCTAGTTTAGCGGGTAATGCAAGTTCAAGTACAAAATTAGCTTCGCCAGTAAGTGTATATGGTAATGATTTTGATGGAACTGCACCATTAGCTGCAGCTATTACAGGTCAGTTTGGTGGAACAGGTGTAAATAATACTGGTAAAACAATAACCTTAGGTGGTAATCTTACTACTGCAAGTGCATTTACAACTGCAGGTACTTTTAGTACTACATTAACAAGTGTAGGAGAAACAAATATCACTTTACCAACCACTGGAACTATTGCAACTTTAGCAGGTACAGAGACTTTAACAAATAAAACAATTGTATCACCTTCGTTAACTGGTGCTCCAACAGCCACTACACCTTTAGATAATGCAAATGCAACAGAGGTAGCCACTGCCGCTTTTGTTAATTCAAGAATAACAACTTCTTCAAATAGTATTGGTGGTGTAAGTTCTTCAACAATCACTGCAATTGCTAGTGATATCGCTTCTGCAACTTCAAATAATACACCTAACACTTTAGTAAAAAGAGATGGTAGTGGAAATTTTAGTGCAAATATTATTACAGCAAGTTTAGCAGGTAATGCAAGTTCAAGTACAAAATTAGCTAACGCAAGAAGTATATATGGTAATGATTTTGATGGAACAGCGCCATTAGCTGCAGCCATTACTGGAGCTTATGGTGGAACAGGAGTAGATAATACAGGTAAAACAATAACCTTAGGTGGTAATATTACTACAGCAAATGCTTTTACTACCTCGGGTAATTTTAGCACTACTTTAAATAGTACAGGCGTAACAAATATTATTTTGCCAACTACTGGTACGCTTGCAACTTTAACAGGTGCAGAAACTTTGAGTAATAAAACAATTGTATCACCTATTATTTCATCACCTTCACTAACAGGTACACCAACAGCCACTACGCCAGCTACGAATGCTATTGGAACAGAGGTGGCCACTGCAGAGTTTGTACTTTCTAAGATTACAAGTAATCAAGCTTCGGATGCATCAGCAGATACAAAGGGTATATTAAAATTAACGAATGATTTAGGGGGTACTGCGCTACTACCAGTAGTAAATAGTGTGGGCGGAGTAAGTTCTTCAACTATTACAACAATTAATTCAAGAGTAGCTTCAGCTACTTCAACCAATACACCTAACACTTTGGTTCAAAGAGATGTGAGTGGTAATTTTAGTGCCGGCACAATTACTGCATCATTAACTGGAAATGTTACGGGTAATTTAACTGGTAATGTAACAGGTAATGTGACCGGTAATTTAGCGGGTAATGCAAGTACCACAACTGAATTACAAACTGCAAGAAGTATTTATGGTAATTCATTTAATGGTACTGGTAATTTAGATCAAGCTATTATAGGAACCTATGGTGGAACAGGAGTAAATAATGG
>Ga0209357_1000465_pt1 | contig 15887 bp, 16 predicted proteins | sample LauGreFBDMM110SD_2_FD_187573 | JGI IMG/M metagenome (GOLD analysis project Ga0209357, IMG submission 187573) | Freshwater lake microbial communities from Lake Michigan, USA - Fa13.BD.MM110.SD (SPAdes) (version 3) | ecosystem: Environmental > Aquatic > Freshwater > Lake | place: Lake Michigan... | reverse complement strand
ACCTATTCATATGCTAATATTTGTTCATCGGATTTCAATTAATCACTTAAGGAGTTCCCAAATGAACAAATTCATCACATTGCTTGCCTGTTTGGTCGTATCAAGTGTTACATCTGCTGCAACAAGCAACGCATCATCTTTTGACAAAGACCCTGATATTTTGCTGGCCAGCAACGACAAAACCTGGTCTTATGCTGCTTACAACCCAAATGGCCTAGCCAAAGTCCGTGAGTTTCACGACATGGGCAAAAGCGGTGTCCAGCAAATCGATTACGTTGTCAATTGCACCAACCAAACGATGGCCATGTCAGGATTTCAGGTTCTGGTGGGCTATGACACTACACCCTTGGGCTATGTGGCCCCCAAAACTCAGCCATTGTCTTTTTACAAGCCTGTCATTGACCATGATTTGAAGATTGCAAGCAATGCCTGCGGTAACCAATTGGCCTTTAACAATTACACAGACTCGAAATAATTATTAATTCTGTGGTAAGTACCAGTCATTTCGGTACATTTACCAATTAGCCAATTGTCTGACCAGGGTGGTGGGATTCAAATAATAACCACCACCCTGACTTGGCACGTACTCCACCACATACTTTAGCAACCCCATTTTTTACGGGTACGTAACTGAATCGGGCAACGCGTGGGCATAATTGGAGTGGCCAGCAAAAACATAGAAAGAGTAGCGCCTGAACTTGTTGCTGCTCATCCAGAGTTGCCACTTGCATTTGCCTACGATATGCGCAATCTTTTAGCGCATGGTTACTGTAGGTTTGATGTGACCGTGGTCTGAAAAACAATTGAAAAAGGCCTGCCCTACCTACAAAAGCATGTCACCATAGCTATTCATAAACAAATTAAAGACTAAGCTCTCTCAAAGTAAAATTCATAACAGTGTCATTTGCAAAATCAACGATGGGATCAAAGCACCCAAAAAGCTCCATGAAACCTAAGTTGAAAAAAATCTTGATTGTGGGCAGCGCCCCTGATGCTGTGAGAACTGCGGGTTGGGACACATCATTTTTCGACCATATTATCGCCATCAACAACGCGTGGATGGCATGCCCTCCTTGGAGTTACTTGATCTTTCCCGATGACTTCCCAAAAGAGAGACGCCCTTGTATAGATTCTCTTCAAGGAAAGCAGATTGTCACATCTAATGAATTTGTACCTATCCTAAATGAGTTTGGAGGATTTGTTTATGCAGGCGCAACGATGTCGTTTACGGCAGGCTATTGGGCATTGGGTGCACTGAAACCCGATGTCATAGCCTACATTGGATGCGACATGGTTTACGACGCCAGGCCTGGAGAGATAACGCATTTTTACGGTTGCGGTGTTGCCGACCCATTGCGAGAAGATGTCACGCTGCAAAGCCTTGAAGCAAAATCATTGCGCTTACAAGCCTTGGCCGAGCGAAATTGTTGTGCTGTCGTCAATTTGTCCAACCAACCAACATCTCGACTTTTGCTACCACGCATTGAGCTGCAGACTCTCGAAGCGATGACACAAAATTCACCTCCCACTACCTTCAACAACAAGGCTGTTCAGGATGCGTTGCGTGCCGAGTCTGAACTGGGGTACTGGGTTGAATCTGGAAGGTATTGGGAGAAGTACGAGCAATTTGACAGCCATAAATTACAAGAGATTGATGCACTTTGGCTCAGAACCGTGTCTGAATCTGTTTGTAGCTAAATTCAATCAGGATTTCTACGCGTCTATAAACAGCAATATCTAATTTTTTAAATCAAAAAAATTTGCTTCCTCGGGAAGCATATAAAAATACTTTAAAAAGTAAATCCGGAAAACCACCTAAGCAGTTGATAGTCTTCAAGATTTTTTATATTGGTGGGTCGTAGTGGGATCGAACCACTGGCTTCCACCGTGTGAAGGTGGCACTCTACCGCTGAGTTAACGACCCAGATTTCTTAAAACAGTCTGCTATTTTGACACAGAGTGCATTTTGTTTTTCTATTCTGAAAACACAAAATTGGACATCACATCTTTAGCAAATTTTCACATTGAAAATCTAAGAAAAGACACCGAAAAATCTATGACGAGTAGTATAGTCACACTATACTACTTTGCCCCTCATTTTCATTCTTGTTGTAGCTTATAACTACTTGATTTTGAACAAGAATTTTTTGATTTTTTTAGTAAAGCAAAGACAGCATATACGCAGTGTGAAGGTGGCACTCTACCGCTGAGTTAACGACCCATGCGTTAATTTTACACCGCAATGGTTCGCCACATGGTTTTTCCATTGCTGGCTTTGTCAATTTCAGCAAGAACCTGCTCATGCGCCAGCAATTCCTCGGCTTCTGGCATAACGATGGAAAGCGGGAAAACCGATAAGTCAATTTTTATACTGTTACCAGCGGAATCGTGTGTCTGGCTATCTTCCATCATCAAAGCGTTCTGACCACGGGTCAAAAATACATAAACGTCTGCCAACAATTCAGCGTCAAGCAAAGCGCCATGCAGTGTTCGAGCAGAATTATTGACACCCAATCGGTCACATAACGCATCTAAAGAATTTCGCTTACCAGGATAGATTTCCTTGGCCATAGCCAAGGTGTCCAGAATTTTTACAACATGGTTTTGCAAAGGCAAAGCGCCACAAGAGGACAGTTCTTTGTCAATAAATCCCACATCGAAAGAAGCGTTGTGAATGATTAATTCAGCATCTCGGATGAACTCAAGAAACTCTTCAAAAATCTCAAAAAATTTAGGTTTGTCTAAAAGAAACTCATTGCTGATGCCGTGGACTTTAAGCGCATCTTCGTGACTTTCACGCTCTGGATTCAAGTAGTAGTGAAAGTTTCGACCAGTCAATTTTCGGTTAACTAACTCGACACAGCCAATTTCAATCATCCGGTCTCCGGCTTCAGCGGAAAGCCCTGTAGTCTCGGTATCCAAAACAATTTGACGCATGGACGATCAGTGATTTTCTTTGGCGTGGTTAATGGTGTAGCGAGGTATTTCGATGACCAAGTTTTGATTGCCCAATAAGGCTTGGCAAGCTAAGCGAGAGTTAGGCTCTAAGCCCCAAGCACGATCTAACAAGTCATCCTCTTCCTCTTGGGCGGGGTTGAGACTTGCTAAGCCTTCCTTGACGATCACATGGCAGGTGGTACAGGCACAACTCATGTCACAAGCGTGTTCAATCGGAATGGCATTGTCTAGCAGGGCTTCGCAAATTGAAGTGCCAGCGATGGCTTGAATTTCTCGACCTTCTGGACAGTACTCTGCGTGCGGGAGTATTCGAATTATTGTCATCACAGGGATTCTATGGTTTTGCCAGATAAAGCCTGACGAATACTTTCATTCATTCGCAAAGCTGCAAAAGCCTCGGTACCTTTTGCCAGTGCTTCTGTCGCATTTTCAATGGCTATCGCATCATCCAAACTTTTGGACGCTAGAGCCAATTTCATCAACTTTTTGATGTTTTCAAGCTCTGCTTCTGCCAATAAATAGGCATCTTTTTCCAAAGCAGCATTTGTGGCCAAGCACATACGATCAACTTCAAGACGGGACTCCGCCAATGCTCTGGCCTGTTTATCGATCTCAGCCGTGTGAAAACTGTCTTGCAGCATGGAGGTGATTTGTTCATCTGACAAACCGTAACTGGGCTTAACCTCAATCTGCGATTCAACCCCACTGTTTATTTCTTTGGCTGCGACCGACAGGAGTCCATCCGCATCTACAGTAAAGGTAACTCTGATGCGTGCAGCGCCTGCAGCCATAGGTGGGATGCCACGCAATTCGAAGTGCGCAAGACTTCGACAATCTTTGACCAGGTCACGTTCACCTTGAACGATATGCAGAGCAAGCGCAGTTTGTCCATCTTGGTAGGTAGTAAAGTCTTGTGCCATTGCCGTAGGAATGGTTTGATTTCTCGGAACGATTCGCTCCACAAGACCGCCCATGGTTTCAATACCCAGAGAAAGCGGAATCACATCAAGCAAGAGCAGATTGCCATCTGTGTTGTTGCCCACCAGTTGATTGGCTTGAAGTGCCGCGCCAAGAGCGACGACTTCGTCTGGGTTTAAATTATTCAGCGGCTGGCAATGAAGCAATTCCCCAACCGCCTTCTGAACCATGGGCATACGGGTAGAACCGCCCACCATCACCACACCCTTGATATCTTCAATAGTGATTTGAGCATCGCGCAGCGCTTTTTTAACTGCGCTCAAGGTTGTCTGCGTGAGAGACTGGGTTTGTGCCTCAAAAACTTCACGGCTTACATTCAAACGAAGTTCACCATCAGACAGCAAGGCATCGAATACAACATTATTTTCTGAAGACAACGCTTCCTTGCACCGCCTAGCAGCCACCAAAACAGCACTTTTATCACTGTCGGTCAACACTTTTTTTCCTGTTGCATCCAAAGCATATCTTGCCAATGCGCGATCGTAATCATCCCCTCCCAAAGCAGAATCGCCACCCGTTGAGAGTACTTCAAACACACCTTGGCTTAATCGAAGAACAGAGATATCAAAAGTTCCGCCACCGAGGTCATAAACAGCATAAATCCCCTCGCTGGCGTTATCAAGCCCATACGCCAATGCTGCGGCAGTAGGCTCATTGATCAATCTCAGGACATGGAGTCCAGCAAGCTTTGCTGCATCTTTGGTTGCCTGACGTTGTGCATCGTCAAAATAAGCCGGAACCGTAATCACTGCCCCGTAAATATCATCTGCGAAGGTATCCTCAGCACGCTGTCTAAGGGTTGCCAAAATCTCTGCGCTAACCTCTACTGGCGACTTGACGCCATCGGCAGTCTGCAGGCTCAACATCCCTGGTGTGTCCAAAAACTGATACGGGAATTCTTCAGCGTTGGCAATATCTTTCATTGCTCTGCCCATGAATCTTTTGACGGAAACAATGGTGTTGCTGGGATCCGAAGACTGACTCGACAGCGCTTGGTACCCAATTTCTCTGCGTCCTTGAGGCAGGTACCTGACAGCTGAAGGCAATATGACGCGATCATCAGCATCAGGCAAACACTCGGCGATCCCGCTACGAACACTGGCGACCAAGGAGTGGGTCGTACCAAGGTCTATGCCAATACCGATACGACGAGCATGTGGGTCTGGTGCTTGTCCAGGTTCGGAAATTTGAAGCAAAGCCATTTTCTAGGATTGTCCCTTACGCGTTTTCTAATTGATCTCGCCGCTTGTCAATATCGACTTCAAAACGCTCCATGAACATCAAAGTCCTGACCTCACTTGCGGCATTGGTCCAATGTTTATCAACATCCAAAAATATCTCGCATCTTGCAAAGGCTGACTCTTTTGCGGCCAAGACTTCTTGTTGAAGTTTTCCAATTTCAAGAAACGAATCAGCATCTTCGAGTTGCTCTCGCCACTGCATTTGCTGAATAAGAAATTCAGAAGGCATCCGCGTATTTTCTTCTGCCTTGATAGAAGCACCATTTAACTCGCAAAGGTAAGCAGCTCGTTTAAGGGGAAGTTTGAGCCGCAGGTACGCCTCGTTGATACGCACCGAATATTGCATTGCAATTCTTTGGGATGCCGTATCTTGAACAGAGAAATTATCAGGGTGCGCCGTACGCTGAAGATTTTTCCAGCGTTCATCAAGCAATTGACGATTTAAGTTGAAAGTCAGGGGTAAATTGAAAAGCTCAAAATCATTCGAAGACAGCAAAGATTGCTGAAGCCCCTGGCCAGAGTTCATTGTCAAACCCTGAACGATTCACCACAACCACAACGGTCACGTTCGTTAGGATTGTTAAATTTAAAGCCTTCATTCAAACCTTCACGAACAAAATCTAGCTCGGTGCCATCAAGGTAGGCTAAGCTTTTCGGATCAATCAGAATCTTCAAGCCATGGGCTTCAAAAACAACATCCTCACCGCTTAAATCATCCACATATTCAAGCTTATAAGCCAGCCCAGAACAACCCGTGGTCTTGACCCCAAGACGAACACCTACGCCCTTACCTCTCTTTGTGAGGTATCGATTTACATGCCGCGCAGCGGCCTCGGTCATGGAAACTGACATATCAGTGCGTGTTTTTCTTTTTGTAATCTTCAACAGCTGCCTTGATGGCGTCTTCCGCCAAAATGGAGCAATGAATTTTGACGGGTGGCAGGGCTAACTCTTGTGCAATTTCACTGTTCTTCAAAGCCGCGGCTTGGTCCAAAGTTTTGCCTTTTACCCACTCTGTCACCAATGAAGATGAGGCGATAGCAGAGCCACATCCATAGGTTTTGAAGCGCGCATCTTCAATCACGCCTGTCAGTGGGTTGACCTTGATTTGAAGCTTCATGACGTCGCCACAGGCAGGCGCGCCCACCATCCCAGTTCCTACCGAGTCGTCACCCTTGTCAAATGAACCCACGTTGCGTGGATTTTCATAATGGTCAATGACCTTTTCGCTGTACGCCATGTCTGTCTCCGTCAAAAATAATCAGTGGGCTGCCCATTGGATAGTGCTGAGATCCACACCATCCTTGTACATTTCCCACAAAGGACTTAAATCGCGCAATTTGCCAACATTGGCGCGAATCGTTGTGATTGCGTAATCAATTTCTTCTTCAGTTGAGTAGCGCCCTACCGTCATTCGCAAACTGCTGTGTGCCAATTCATCGCTGCGACCTAAGGCTCGCAAAACATAGCTAGGCTCCAGACTTGCCGAGGTACAGGCAGAACCGGAAGAGACTGCCAAGCCTTTGATGCCCATGATGAGAGATTCACCCTCAACATAGTTAAAGCTGATGTTCAGGTTGTGCGGCACGCGCTGGGTTAAATGACCGTTGACAAAAACCTGCTCAATGTCTTTTAAGCCATTCAACAATCTTTGCTGCAAATGACGCGCTTGTGCAATGTCTTGTGCCATCTCGAGTTTGGCAATCCGAAAGGCTTCGCCCATGCCCACGCATTGGTGGGTGGGCAAGGTGCCACTGCGCATGCCTCTTTCATGTCCGCCACCGTGCATTTGCGCTTCTAAACGAACACGGGGTTTGCGACGCACATAAAGCGCACCAATACCTTTAGGGCCATAGGTTTTATGAGAAGCAAGACTCATTAAATCGACAGGCAATTTTTCCAAATCAATCTCAACTTTGCCTGTTGATTGGGCTGCATCCACATGAAAAATAATTCCTTTTTCACGGCACATATTGCCAATGGCAGTGATGTCTTGTATCACGCCAATTTCATTATTGACATGCATCACACTTGCCAAAATGGTGTCTGGTCGTATCGCATCTTTGAACCGATTGAGGTCGACCAAGCCATCTTCTTGCACATCCAAGTAAGTGACTTCAAAACCTAGTCGCTCAAGGTCGCGCATGGTGTCAAGAACAGCTTTGTGCTCGGTCTTGACAGTGATTAAGTGCCGACCTTTTGTCTTGTAAAACTGGGCTGCTCCTTTGATGGCTAAATTGTTTGACTCGGTTGCACCAGATGTCCAAACAATTTCACGAGGATCAGCACCAATCAACGCAGCGACATCAGCCCTGGCTTTTTCAACCGCTTCCTCAGCTTCCCAACCCCAAGCATGGCTACGAGATGCAGGATTTCCGTAGTGCTCTCGCAACCAAGGAATCATGGCCTCAACCACCCGCTCATCACACGGGTTGGTGGCGGAATAGTCGAGGTAAATCGGAAAATGAGGCGTCATATCCATGAAAAATCAACCTTTAACGAACACATTGCCTAAGGCAAACACAGAGTTGGGAGCGTTTACATGGATAGGTTTGACGACAGGGGCGGCTGAAATAGCACGCCTTGTCATTGGCTTTTCTTCCACTTGCAGACCCTTGGCGAGTTGATCATCCACCAGTTTTTGTAAGTTGACTGAGTTGAGGAAATCGATCATTCGCTGGTTCAAAGATGACCACAGTTCATGCGTCATGCATTTGCCCGATTCACCAAGGCAGTTTTCTTTGCCTGCGCAGTGGGTGGCATCAATAGGTTCATCTACAGACAAAATAATGTCTGCGACTGAAATTTCAGTTGCTTTGCGACCCAAGGTATAGCCGCCACCTGGTCCGCGAGTGGACTCGACAAGCTGGTGGCGACGCAATTTCCCGAACAGCTGCTCTAAGTATGACAAAGAAATCTGTTGACGCTGGCTGATGGCAGCCAAGGTTACTGGCCCGTTGTTTTGGCGCAAGGCCAAGTCAATCATGGCTGTGACAGCGAACCGTCCTTTGGTGGTTAAGCGCATAAAAAACTCCTAATTAGGCTTTCTCGACTGGTTTAGTCAACTATAGCATAAGACCAAATAAAACAGTCGGGTACTTGGCGCTTAAAGGTTATCCCTAGGGGCAGCTCCAAAAGTGAGCGCCCTTAGACGATTTAGCTGGTCGCGGGCAGTCGCCGCGGCCTCAAACTCCAAATTGCGGGCATGTTCCAGCATTTGCTTTTCCATCCGCTTGATTTCTTTGGCGACATCTCTTTCGCTCATATCCTCGACCCTGGCTTGCTCCAACTCCAGCCGCATCGACTCTTTGTCAGACTTATCGCTGTAAACACCGTCAATCAAATCACGAATGCCTTTGACTACCCCGCGAGGTGTGATGCCATTTGCCAAATTGAAAGCCACTTGCTTGGTACGACGACGCTCAGTCTCGCCAATGGCCCTCTTCATAGATTCGGTCATTTTGTCGGCATACAAAATAGCCCGCCCCTCTAAATTTCGCGCCGCACGTCCAATGGTTTGAATCAAGCTGCGCTCGGAGCGCAGAAAACCTTCTTTGTCGGCGTCCAATATGGCCACCAAAGAAACCTCTGGCAGGTCCAAGCCCTCTCTGAGCAAGTTAATCCCCACCAACACATCAAAGGCGCCAAGCCTGAGATCGCGAAGAATTTCAACCCGTTCCACCGTGTCAATATCACTGTGCAAGTAACGAACTTTGACACCGTTATCACTGAGGTAATCGGTCAACTGCTCGGCCATGCGTTTGGTCAAGGTGGTGATCAAAATCCGTTCATTCTTAACTACCCGAATGCGAATTTCCTGTAGCACATCATCCACTTGGCTAGTGGCCGGACGGACCTCAACCTCAGGATCTACCAACCCTGTTGGACGAACCACCTGCTCAACAATTTGGCCAGAATGCGTTTTTTCGTAGTCGGAAGGCGTTGCCGAAACGAAGACAAGTTGGCGCATTCGATTTTCAAACTCCTGCAGTTTTAAAGGTCGGTTGTCTAGCGCACTGGGTAAGCGAAAACCATATTCCACCAAGGTTGTTTTACGCGCTTTGTCACCGTTGTACATGCCCGAAAATTGACCCATCAGCACATGGCTTTCGTCAAAAAACATGAGTGCGTCTTTAGATAAATAATCAGTCAACGTACTGGGAGGCTCGCCTGGGGCCACGCCCGACAAATGCCGTGTGTAATTTTCAATCCCCTTGCAATGCCCCACTTCACTGAGCATCTCCAAATCAAAACGGGTGCGCTGCTCCAACCTCTGAGCCTCAACCAATTTCCCCATGCCAACCAATTCCTTGAGCCTTTGGTCTAGCTCCAATTTGATGGTCTCTACCGCAGCCAATACTTTGTCCCGCGGTGTGACGTAATGGCTTGAGGGGTAGACCGTGAATCGGGGAATTTTTTGTCGTACCCGACCGGTGAGCGGATCCAACAGTTGAAGACTTTCAATTTCGTCATCAAATAACTCAATGCGAATAGCCAGTTCGCTGTGCTCAGCAGGAAAAATGTCAATGATGTCGCCTCGAACCCGAAATCTTCCGCGAGCAAAGTCCATGTCATTCCGCTCATATTGCATACGTACCAACTGGGCAATGATGTCTCGTTGCCCAGGCTTGTCGCCAGCCCTCAACGTCATCACCATCCTGTGGTAACTCTCAGGCTCTCCAATACCGTAAATGGCAGAAACGGTGGCCACAATAATGACGTCTCTGCGTTCGAGCAGGCTTTTGGTGCATGACAGCCGCATCTGCTCAATGTGCTCGTTAATGGCGCTGTCTTTTTCAATGAACAAATCTCTTTGAGGCACATAAGCCTCGGGCTGGTAGTAGTCGTAATAGCTCACGAAATACTCCACGGCGTTTTTAGGAAAAAACTCACGAAATTCGCTGTAAAGCTGCGCAGCCAATGTCTTGTTGGGCGCATAAATGATCGCTGGACGCCCCATTTGCGCGATCACATTCGCCATGGTGAAAGTTTTTCCTGAGCCTGTGACACCTAACAAGGTTTGAAACATTTCACCGTCTTGAATACCTTCAACCAATTGCGCTATAGCTTGGGGTTGGTCACCTGCCGGCGGATAAGGCTGGAACAACTCAAAGGGGGAACCTGGATATGAATGCCATGTGCCCTCTTTTTCAGCAGCAGTGGGGAGGTCATCCAAATCAGAAAGCGAAGCCATGGTTCAGGTACCAAACAAGGCTCATACAAGCCGTTAAAATGATGATAAACCGCGTAGCCTACCGCAGACTGCGCGGTTTTTTTAAGAACTCACCACTTAAATCACAAGGACCCCCGATGTCACTGTTTTCCGCTGTCGAAATGGCCCCACGCGATCCCATCTTGGGTCTGAATGAACAGTTCGCTGCAGATAAATCGCCCCACAAAGTCAATTTGGGGGTTGGTGTTTATTTCAACGAGGACGGTAAATTGCCTTTATTGGAGTGCGTGCTTCAGGCTGAAAAAACACTCATGGAAAAGCCTGCGGCTCGCGGCTATTTGCCGATTGATGGCATCGCGGCCTATGACAGCGCGGTCAAAAGCTTGGTGTTTGGTTCGGATTCAGATGCGGTCAAATCTGGGCGCGTCACCACTGTTCAGGCCATTGGTGGAACAGGCGGCTTGAAAATCGGCGCAGATTTTCTTCACAAACTTAACCCGTCTAGCAAAGTGATGATCAGCGACCCCAGCTGGGAAAACCACAGAGCACTGTTTTCTGCTGCTGGATTTGTCGTTGACTCTTATGCTTATTACGATGAACAAAACCGCGGCATCAACTTTGAAGGGCTGATCAAAAGCCTCAGTGCGGCAGCTTCAGGTACCGTGGTTGTTCTTCACGCTTGCTGTCACAACCCAACGGGCTATGACCTCATGCCTGAGCAATGGGACAAAATAATTGCCACCGTCAAAGAAAAGCAATTGACACCTTTCCTTGACATGGCCTACCAAGGTTTTGGCAACGGCATTTCCGAAGACGGTGCCGTCATTCAAAAGTTTGTGTCTGCAGGTATTGATTTTTTGGTTTCAACCTCTTTCTCCAAAAGCTTTAGCCTGTACGGAGAGCGCGTCGGTGCTTTATCCGTCTATTGCCATGACGCCGATGAAGCCGCAAGGGTTTTGTCTCAGCTCAAAATTGTGATTCGCACCAATTATTCCACCCCACCCACCCATGGCGGGGCTGTTGTTGCCGCTGTACTCAATAACCCTGAACTGCGTGCTTTGTGGGAAAAAGAGCTCGCAGGTATGCGCATCCGAATCAAATCTATGCGTCAAAGCTTGGTTGATGGCCTCAAAGCAGCGGGCATTCAGCAAAACATGGGGTTCATCACCCAGCAGATTGGCATGTTCAGTTACTCAGGATTGAGCAAAGACCAGATGGTGCGGCTGCGTTCAGAGTTTGGTGTGTATGGAACCGATACAGGACGAATGTGTGTGGCTGCCCTCAATACCCACAATCTTCCCTATGTGTGTCAAGCCATTGCAGCTGTTCTCAAAAGCTGATGAAAGCCCTTATTTTTGATGTTTTCGGAACGCTGGTTGACTGGCGAAATTCCATTGCATTCCAGGCTGAAAGGGATTTATCACCCCTTGGATTCCAAACCGATTGGCATGATTTTGCCGATGCTTGGCGCAATGAGTATCAGCCTGCCATGGAGAGGGTACGCAGCGGACAACGGGCGTTTTGCAAGCTCGATATATTGCACCGCGATAACCTAGATACCGTTTTGTCCAGATTGGGATGGAATTCTGTTGACGAGGCAACCCGCACAAAGCTGACGCTAGCTTGGCACACGCTCGAGGCTTGGCCTGAGGTCAACCAAGCGCTGATCAGGTTGCGAAAGAAGTTTCTTCTAGCCCCCTGCTCCAACGGCCATATTGCGCTGATGGTCAATCTTGCTCGCCACAATGGCTGGCATTGGGATGCCATCACTGGCGCAGAAATCGCTCACGATTACAAGCCGCAAGCTGTGGTTTACCAAGCTTCTGCCGAGGCGCTTGGTTGTACTTGGCAAGATACAACCATGGTTGCTGCTCATTCAGGTGATTTGGCGGCGGCAAAAGAATCGGGGCTTGGCACCGCTTTTATTGCGCGCCCTGATGAGTGCGGACCGGGTCTTGGCGAGTCAAAAGCGACAACTCCTGTCGATTTTGAAGCTCTGGACCTGAATCACCTTGCAGATATATTGGAATGCTGAGAAAGTGCTGTTATATTGCACTGCAACATAACTGAAAAGACAGGCCTGACATGCTTTACCAAATTTATGAAGCCCAACGGTCACTGATGGAACCCTTTGCAGACTTCGCATTGGCCTCTTCCAAAATGCTGGGTAATCCAGTTTCTCCATTAGCTCAAAACCCTATGGTTCAGCGCTTGTCGGCCTCGTATGACCTGATGTACAGGCTCGGCAAGGACTACGTCAAACCTGAGTTTGGCATACCCTCTGTAGACATCCATGGATCTGAAGTCGCTGTTCGTGAGGCCATTGAAGTCGATAAGCCTTTTTGCGATTTGCTGCATTTCAAAACCTTTTGCGACAACGCAGCAACCCTTGAAACCTTAGAAGCATTGCCAGCGGTGCTGATTGTGGCGCCACTGTCAGGCCATTACGCTACTTTGCTACGCGACACAGTAAAAACCATGTTGCAAGGACACAAGGTTTACATCACCGATTGGAAAAATGCCAGACTGGTCCCTTTGTCAGATGGAGAATTTCATCTCGACGACTATGTCAACTACATACAAGAATTTATTCGGCATGTCCAAGCTACACACGGTCATTGCCATGTCATGAGTGTTTGCCAGCCCACTGTGCCGGTATTGGCTGCGGTGTCTTTGATGGCCAGTCGTGGAGAACATTTGCCTTTGAGCATGACCATGATGGGCGGTCCTATCGACGCGACCAAGTCCCCTACCGCAGTCAATAACTTGGCAATGAACAAAAGTTTCAGTTGGTTTGAAAATAATGTGATTTACCGAGTGCCAACCAATTTTCCTGGCGCAGGTCGCCGTGTCTACCCTGGTTTTTTGCAACATACAGGTTTTGTCGCCATGAACCCGGATAGGCACCTTAAAAGCCATTACGACTACTTCAAAGATCTGATCAAAGGTGACAACTCGAGTGCAGATTCACACCGTCAGTTCTACGATGAATACAACGCGGTGTTGGACATGGACGCGGACTATTACCTTGAAACCATTGCCACAGTTTTTCAAGACTTTAAGTTGGTTAAAGGAACCTGGGATGTGATTTCCGAGAGCGGAGACATTGAAAGAGTTCGTCCCCAAGACATCAGCAATTGCGGACTCCTCACAGTAGAAGGCGAGCTTGATGATATTTCAGGCTCTGGTCAAACCAAAGCAGCCCTAAAACTCTGCTCGGGTATTTCCACTTCAACTAAATCACACTATGAAGTCAAAGGTGCGGGGCATTACGGCATTTTCAGCGGAAGACGCTGGAGAGACATGGTCTACCCACAGGTGCAAGCGTTCATTTTGGCGCACCATACCAGCGCCAAAGCAAGCAAACCTAAGCGTCGGGTATCCGCCTCGGCACGGTGAGCCTAAGCCTGCGCATCTTGTCTGTATTGCCGCAAACGCAATGTACGCGTTGCGGCTATCCAGATTGCGAGGCTTATGCCAATGCCATTGAAAGCAAAGAAGCGAGCATCAACCAATGCCCCCCAGGCGGCGAAGAGGGCATACAGCGTCTAAGCGACCTCACAGGACTACCCGCATTGCCCTTGAACCCTGAGAATGGCTCTGAAGGGCCTAGACACATCGCTTGGATAGATGAGCAATGGTGCATCGGTTGCACGCTGTGCATTACCGCCTGCCCCACAGATGCGATCTTGGGGGCCAGCAAGCAAATGCACACTGTTATTGAGGATGCATGTACAGGTTGCGAGCTTTGTCTGCCTGTCTGTCCCGTTGATTGCATTCATCTTGAGAATGTGACGCTCGGAAACAGCGGTTGGAATGCATGGACACAAGAGCAAGCGAACCAAGCCAAAAAACGCTATCAGCTAAAGAAGCTACGCTTATCCAAAGAACAAGGCGAAACCCATCAGGATAAAAACATCATTGGGCTCAAGCAGTCAGCAGTTCAAGCCGCGCTTGAAAGAGCCAAAACGCAGAAATGAAGTTGACGTCTTAAAGCGCCTGCTCGGCCAATGCGCTGAACGCCTTGATCACCTCAGTGGGGGCTTGCACCAACTCTATCAAGACACCTTCACCACTCAAGGGAAACTCATCATTTCCTTTGGGATGAACAAAGCAAATATCAAAACCAGCTGCACCCTTGCGGATACCCCCTGGTGCAAATCGCAAACCTTGCAATGTCAGCCAATTGACGGCTGCAGGCAAATCGTCAATCCACAAACCTACATGGTTCAAAGGGGTGGTATGAACCGCAGGTTTTTTATCGATATCCAAGGGTTGCATCAAATCAACTTCAACCTTCAAAGGCCCTTGACCTATGGAGCAGATATCTTCATCGACATTTTCCCGCTCGGATTGAAAATGGCCCGACACACTAAGACCAAAGAGATCAACCCATAAATGTCGCAGGGTGGACTTATCGGTCGCACCAATTGCAATTTGTTGCAAACCTAAAACTTTAAAAGGACGAATCACACAAACTCCACAATCACTTGGTCTACGCTCAAAGAGTCGCCCTTGGTGGCTTGGACTGATTTAACAACCCCGTCTTGGGCGGCAAATAAAACATTCTCCATCTTCATCGCCTCAATGACGGCGACCCGTTCACCCGCTTGAACCTTTTGACCTTGGTTAACGCAAACCTCAACCAAAAGTCCTGGCATGGGTGACAACACAAATCGCGACATATCAGCTGGCGGTTTGTAGGGCATCAGTCTGTAAAGGTCAGACATTCGCGGCGATATGACCAAGGCTTCAATACGCAGGCCATGGTGTTGGATTTGTAAAACCAAAGGGTTTTTGACAGATCCTCTTTCAACTTGCGCGACAAAAGCTTGGCCATTCACAGTGCCCTCGATAGCAATGTCATTCAATCGAGAATGGCTTTCAATCGCATAGTTTTTATCGTTCACTTTGATGACAGCAGTGCCCCTACCACCTACGTCATCAACCTCAACCTGGGTGTAGCCATGATCTCCCTTGGCGTCCAAGGTGATGACGGTGTAAGTTTGCCCCACCTTGACATCGTAGCCAGGCAGTTGGCCACTCAAAGAAGCAGCCCGCTCTCTGGATTTTCTCCTCACAAATGCGGCAAGGGCGATGAGAAAATCAGGGTCTGTGTGCGAAACGCTTTCAGCGGTGAAGCCTTTGGAAAAATGTTCTGCAATAAATCCCGTATTGAACTGGCCCGCAACGAAGTCTGGGTGCGCAAGCAAGGCGGACTGAAAGGGGATGTTCGAATTGATACCGCGAATCACAAAACCATTGAGCGCATCCCGCATCTTGGCAATCGCGTCATTGCGATCGCGGCCATGCACAATCAATTTTGCAATCATCGAATCGTAGTGAATAGGAATTTCACCCCCCTCTTGAACGCCGGTGTCTACCCTCACCCCAAACAAGTGCTCTGTATCTGATTGAAACATTGAAGTGGGCGGAGGTTTGAATCGAATCAATCGACCCGTAGAAGGTAAGAAATTCCTGAATGGATCTTCTGCATTGATTCGACACTCGATGGCCCAACCATCACGGCGAACATC
>Ga0209357_1000460_pt1 | contig 15961 bp, 28 predicted proteins | sample LauGreFBDMM110SD_2_FD_187573 | JGI IMG/M metagenome (GOLD analysis project Ga0209357, IMG submission 187573) | Freshwater lake microbial communities from Lake Michigan, USA - Fa13.BD.MM110.SD (SPAdes) (version 3) | ecosystem: Environmental > Aquatic > Freshwater > Lake | place: Lake Michigan... | reverse complement strand
TCTCGTAATTGATCACCAAGTCAGGCGCTTTGCTAATTGGAATAATGTGATCGACTGTGCTTGCTGGCTGTTGGCAATAGAAGCATGACCATTGATCCCTAGCCAACACCTGCAATCTAAACTTCTTGTAATCTCTGCTAAGCCTAGGATCACCACGCTTTGCCATTACTGCCAACCCTTAGTCTTTAGATGCAATAGTGCATTGCAGTAGTTAGGCTCATCGTACTGAGTAACCCCATACCTATGTGCTACATAATACCAATACATCCAGAACTGGTAATCATAAGGCTTACCTTTAACAGCCTTGATCTTTAACTGATAATAACCGTGATGACTGCCATTAACTGCATCTATATTCCAAGAACTCTCGCGAAAGATAATCTCGTTATGACACTTGTATTGCTGATCAGTTAATTGCTTATTGGCCAGTACTTTTATTGGCACTATTGAAGCCTCTAATCTAGGCATAACTGCCATAGATAGAGATAGCCCAATAACGACTGCTACCGCGCGCGCTACGCCTTTCAGGCGCGCTCTGAAGCCTTGATGGCTTCTAGCAGATGAGTGTACCGCACCAGTCAAATCCATTAACATAAGTCCTGCTCATAACGGTGTGTCATTTTATTTATCTGTTGAATAGAAACCATTACCTTTAAAACTAATCCCAAAACTGCTATAAATCTTGCGCATCGGTTCATGGCAGAAGCCGCATTCGACATCGTGTGGTTCATTTATCTTTAACTCCTTGTCATAGCGAAGGTTAGACTCGCATAGATCATTAGTGCATTCAAACTCATAGATTGGCATTACTGATCCTCACACCAGTTGCAAGGATCATTTATTGTCCACTCTCCACATTGCTTGCATCGCTTAATATCTTTGTCCTGCACTACATCTTTGCGCTTCTCGTATCCAGCAGCTCGTAGTAACTCCACCAGATCGCCAAGGCGAAGCATGGCTACATAGTCGCTAGCCTGTTCACCTTGCCCATTAAGTCGAAAACAAGCAAACCCCAATAGGCCGCTTTCGGCTGTCCTAGTTTCGATCTGGCGAAGTGTCCCTACTACATCGAGCCCTGTGCGCGCCTTGACCTCGCAGTCGAACGGAACATTGAGAATGTCGCGCCCAGAACCTCGACCCACCACAGCACCTTCCCACCAGCGCCGTAGATAATCTGCTACTACTCGCTCGGTGCGAAAGCCCCTATGCTTGCGGCTTTGACTCACTTACAGCCGAACACTTTTTGCATGACCAAGTAAGAGCTTGACCTTCGACCCAAAAGGCTAGTTCCTCTTTTGGCACAGGTTCGTTGCATAGATGACACAGTATCCTAACTTGCAGCGCATTGAGCACTTCTTTGTGTTTAGCCAATTCAGCGAGTTGATCATCGCTAGGCAGTTTTTCCCATTCGCCGTCTTGGTTCATAAATTGCAAGCCGCTCATGCTCTAACCTCTTGTGGCTTCCATGATCCGTCTGGCGCTATGTTGTACCAGATAACATCTCGGCAGACATAGCAATCAAACTTGCCCCAAGGCTTCTTTGTTTTAGCACTTACGCCAGTTTTCCAATCCATAGGCTTATGATCGTGACAATTCCTGCATCTAGGAATGTCTTTGTCTATCTTGCTTGCACCTAATACTTCTTGCACAAGTTCAACTGCACTAGCGGCCGTCTGCGCTGGCTGTACAACTTTGACAGTCCAAGGGTTATCCTCTGCTGGCATAATTATCTTGTCTGCTAACTTTTCTGTGAAAGGCCTCTGTGTTGGTTGTCCAGCTACTTGTACGACTTTTTCCATGTCATCTCTAGTTGCTGTATTTCCGCCTTTAAGTAAAGTGATTGCTCTGCCAAGACTTGATGAAGCAATATCCTCTGCGTAAAACCTACGCATATTTTGGATATATTGATCCCTAACCCCATGAGCAATATTAGAAGTCGCAGGGTGAGGGTCATTAGCATCGCGATAAACTTCTGCTCTGCAAGTAATGTAACCCTTTTCAACATCGTGATAAGTGATTTCAATGTTTGTCCTTCCCATCGGATAGTTTTCCACAAACCAACGGTTCAACATAGCAACCGTCTCATAATCTTCTAATTTATACATAAAGTTCATTCTCCTCTGTTGCTAATTGTCCAGCGATTGCAAGGTAGGAAGCGCCATCGATCCAACTGTCAACCTTTTGGCTATCTTCAATGCTTCTGGCAATCTTGACAAGTGCAAGGATAACTGCCACTTGATAATCCTCAACTGGCATCTCCAGATAGGCGCTAAGAAGCCTTGCTGCTCTAGCCATGTTGTCGCTTGGATGACCATAATGCAATCCGCGTTCCTGATATAAATCTGTTGCACTTTGTAGTATTTCACCATGCTTCATGCTCTAACCTGATCGCGCTGCTCGTAGAACTTGCGTACAGCTTTGCGTCCCACAATGTAGCCATCTCTGTGTCCTATTTTGTACCCCATAAAAAATATAAGGATCGCTCCTGCTATTAGAATTAACTCTAGTATTGACATTTACTGCCCTTCTGCTGCGCCCTTCGCAGCTTCTTGACATAAGTGTTGCATAAATATCAGACTGATTGTCGCTATTGTTTATAACGAAACGGTAACAATTCTGCCTCGTCCATCGCGTCATCGATTGACCAAGTTATGTCGTTATCGAGATCGTCCATACCTGCGCCCATTGACCACAAATGTGCCGTCTTTCTCAAGGTTAATTAGCGTCACTTGCGTGTCCTCGACTAACACGAATGCCTGTTGCCAGTTCATCGTGCCACGAGTGTAGCCAGCCTTACTGACATCCATAAGATGCCCACCTTCTACGCCACGCAGGATACGCCCTACGCGGCCGCCAGATGCCTCTGTGAAGGCTGACATGCCTGCCCTGTGAGTATGACCACAGATAACGCTAAAACCATGCCTACGAGCCGCTCCAAGGGCTGTGAGACCTGCATTGGGGTTGATGCCCTGCTCATCTCCATGAACTGCCACCCATCCCTTCTGGAAGGCGTAAGGCTTCTTGTGATAGGTAATACCTAGTTCATCTAACTTCATAAATTTTTCAAAGCGCAGCTCTGGCAAGGCCAAGAATGCTGGTATTTTTTTCATAATCACATTGTAAAGACGATCTGTGTGATTGCTTCTAATCATGTGGGCTTCCTTGGCATGCTCTACCAAAGACCACAGAACTTCTACTGCTTCGTCTCGATCATCTCCAAGGGTTTGCTCAAACCAACCTGGCATTCCTTCTGTCCATCGGCTGATCTGTGGGAGATCGATTTCGTCTCCCAGAGTAATGACGCTATCGGGGCGGTAAGCCTTAATAAAAGATGCAACATTCTTTACTGCTACTTCGTCATGATAGGGAACTTGTAGATCGGGAACGATTACAGTTCTTTTCATTCTTAATCCTCATCGTCATCGTCATAGGGGATGCGGTCTGGAAGTTGTGGAAGCCAGTTGGGTGCAGGAAGTATTGTTGCTGGGTAAGTAGCAGGTTCTAGCAAGATGCAAAGTGCAATGTCAACATCAAAGCCAGCCCTACGAAGCGATTTGTAATACTCATTTAGCCCTATGCAATACTGATCTAACATAGAGTAAGTATCTAAGTCAATAACCTTCTTGCGAGCCATGGTCTTATTGTGACTTATCGCAGAGGATTTCATAGATTTTGTCAACGCGTGTCTCTAAGCGATCTACTGCATCCTTCATAGACGATCCGCTATTGGGCTTCAACTCCGCTAAATAGTGTTTGATCATGAACTGAAGCATCGCAGTAATGCCACCCAGAACCGTTGCGATTGCTACTACAAGAGCAGCATAATCTTGAGGACTCATTTTCTAGGCGTGGCATACCCAAAAATACCAGCGACTATTGAGCCAAGGATTGCCCGATAGTCTAAAGAGAAGTTAGAGGTTGTACCCCACACAGCTAAGAATGCGCCGATAGAGATTATTGCTGGGTGCTTCATGTTCATTTAGTTGCTCCTAGTAGTGGGATATTAAAGAACGAACCGTCTTGATCGCCTTTGCTAGTGAAAGATATGTGGCAATGATGAGTGTGCTTGTTAGCCCCTGTATAAGGCTTCCAACGCCATAGACTCTTGGCGCTGGCAATCCTGCTTTCAAAGATGATGTACTTAATGCGCTTGTCTGTTTTGGCAAGGACTCGAAGTTGATCAGCAATGTTGGGCATGAGATCGGGCTTGGCTGTACCAGAGACATCTCGATCGACATCGATTGCGTGAACAAGCCCTGACTCTGGAGAAGGTATGTGGTCGCTAGTACCTGCTGACAAATGCCTTGCATCCGCAATCCAGCCATCGGAAGTACGATCGCGATCTGGGTATGTGTCATCAAACTGCTCCCTGAGTTGTTTACCAGCGGCGCATAGTGTTGGCTTCATGCAAGCAAGATAGCCAGTTCTGCATCTGTTAGCCCTAAACGCTCTGCAATAGCAGCCTTCGCCTCAACCTTCTCGGCTGCTGCTTGTTCCTCATCTGCCTTAGCCTTTGCATAGGCCGTAGCATCTTTAGCGCGCTGTGCTACCTCATCGGTTGTTAGTTCAACCTCGGAGACTTCGCCTGTCTCGCAGTTTACGATTATCTTTGTGTCTGCCATGTGTCTATCTCCTTATGTTTTAGATATGCCGTAGAGTGAAGCGGTTGAGTATTGAACAAAAGTGCCTGATTGTGGTGCAAAAGATACAGCGTTGATTGCTGTGGTTTGTGACCATAAAAAAGCGTTCATAGTCATACGCGCACCAGCAGCGTTATTTTCAAACACTCCGTCTAATTGGAACGATTTATTTGTTGCACCAGCATAATTGGATATATAAAACTCCATATTATTGAAAGTGTTGGCTGTTGTAGATGAAGGGTTATAAGTCGCAATTATGTAACTATCGGTGCGGGTAGCGGATGTAGCATTGGCGCCATCTCCTTCTAACCTTCTTGATGAAAAATTAGCAGTAGATGTATTAAAAGATATTTGACCATAATCAACATTATCGCTGCATCTAACACTAGATTTTAATACTAAATCTGTAAAAGTTGCAGGGATAGATGTAAAAGAAATACTGGCCGCCCCACCTGAGCCGACCGTTACGGTGCTGCCAATTTGAATATAAGTAGCCATTATGCCGCCTTAATTCCGTAGAGAGTAAAGATGCAACCACTAGCCCAGTTGCTTGCAGCAGATGCCACGATCTGAGTGATAGCCTCTGGAGTCTTACGCCATAAATTAACTGTGGCATCTACATAACCAGCAGGATTATTGATACGAGCAATAGAGGTTTTGTAGGTAGTCGTATTGGCATAATTAAAAATGTTGATGATAGATACAGCGTTAGTAAAACCACCAATGGTTACACCAAAAGAGCTAATTCTGTCAGAGTAAGCATTACTTCCATTGCCGTACAAACGAGTAGAAGAATAGAAACTGCTAGTGTCACCATTAAATTGAAGGTATCCATCACCTGATGAAGTTGATCCAGCAATCACCATAACTAAATCTGTGTATGTTGATGGTATTGATGAGAAAGTAACTGTTGTAGTTGCACTACCTAAAGTCTGCGTCGCTATTGGTTCGTAAGTTTTAGCCATTAGTTAATCCCATACAGAGCGAAGGATGAGTATTGAGCCCAGTTACCTGATGAAGGATAAAACTCAATAGCATTATTAGCAGATGCACTCATCCATAAACCAGACGAAAGGTTAATACGACCACTGCCGTTGCCATCCCAACCTTGTAATAATCTTAATGTTTTGTATTTTGATGTATTAGCGTAATCTAAAATATCTAACACGCCTGCTGCAAAGGCAGACGCGGTAGCAGATGCTCCTGTAACATTGACTAAATTAAGTGAAGTTTGTGTTGCACCCGCGCCAGCGGCAACTGATGCACCATCACCAAAAAGATAATGATAAGCGTAGTTAGAACCTGTGTCTGAGTTTAATCTAGCGTTAATGCCAGTTTCTGTTGATGCTTGAGTTGAGCGCACGATGTATCTAATTTGCAAATGCTTATAGGTAGCAGGGATACTGCTAAAGGTAACGCTGGCCGTAGCGGTAGAAAGCGTGTAAGTCTGAATAGACTCATAATCGCCGATAGCGGCTACTCCGCCATTAGTTAGAGCGGCGATATTGTTAAGCATTAGGCAATAGCCCCCACGATGTACCAAGCATCTGTGCCTGTCTTAATACAGGCCGCTGACTTGTATTGTGCAAGGGTAGGACTGGCTGCTGTCGCTCCTGCTGACAGGATGATTGTTGTTGCTGGTGTAACTGCTGAGATGGTGCAAAGCCCTGCCCCAATGTTAAGGATGGTAATAACTGTGCCAATTGGATGAGCCACAGAGGCATTAGTAGGTATCTTGATCGCATTGGCAGAAGCGTTACTCTGGGTGATTAAAGTCTGATAAGAGTCTGCTAGTACAGTCGTGTAGGTTGTGCCTGTTTGGGCGTTAGCGGTGAACGCTACTAGCCCATTAAACATAGCGGCTGAGAGAACATCGCCTGTTACTGCTGGAAAGCCTGTTGCCATTTATATCTCCTAGTACGCCATGATAGATGATCCGATTATACCTGATACAGCCGATCCGATAATGAACCCTTCAATTATTGGTTCAAGAGTCGTGACAGTTACTTGCATGGCATTTGGCGTGATATTCCATGAAAATCCCTGAGCCTGTAAAGTCTTGATGATGGTTGATCCATCGGGTTGCACATTGGTAATCTTTAGATTAGAGAAGTAATCCAGATCAAGCATTGTCGCAGTAGGTACATCTGGATCGAGCAGATCGACAGTCATGGCATCTATGCGAATGGTTGTCTCTTGTCTAGTTGCTACATAAATACGAGCGATATTAAGAGTGTCTGTGTCGGTCTGGGCTACAAGGTTCTCTTGGTTTGACTGGTGAGGGAAATACTTAGCGATAGAGGTGGCATTTTCTGAGACTTGCTGTGTGCCACCTACGCGAGTCATGCCAGCAGAGTTGATGATCAACTTGTCATCAAAGGCAAAGACTAGGTTTGTGTAGGGAATGCCTGTGGTCTGATCAAACTCGATAGGAGTATCGCCATACTTCTTGATTGTATTAGTACGATTTAGGAATATCGCTGTGCCTTCTTGGTTGAAGAAGAATGCGCCCTGCTCTGAGAACTCTGCGTTCTTAACTGCATCAAGGGCAGTTCTGGCTGTTGACGGATCTGCAATACAGAGCGTTTCTCCCGTTTGAATTGTGCGCATCGAAGTAGGGAATGACACTTGATCGAGTATCTTGCCTATGCGTGTGCCGGTATCTTGCCCTGCTGTTGCGCTAGCAACTGTTGTAACTGTCGCTTGCTGCATAAGTCTGAAAGCATCTGAGCATATAATGTCAACATAGCCAGTCTCTTGATTTTGTGGGTAGGTATAAAGATACTCGGTTGTATAGCCAGAGAATAAAAAGTAACCCACATCGTTAAAGGTTGCAGACACACGCAACTTGCGTAATGGGCTTAGCAAGCCAAAGTAAGGCGATAAGGTGTTTTGAGGGTTGAAATAAGACAGAGGATCAAGAACTCGAACTGTGCAAGTGCCAGCCTCGTAAGTATCTCGCATGATATTTCGGCCGCGTGTAATCCTGATCTGGCGAACATCTGAAGTTAAGTCAACTGTTGGTTCTGGCGTTGTAGTTGAGGCAAGTGTGCCTGTGCCTAGTTTGCCGTACTTAGCATCTCCAATAGTAAACGGATAACCAAAGGTTGCCCCTTGCGTAAAGTCAAAAGATACGCTGATCTGAGCAGGTAATGTCATCCTGCGAACGAGCCTTTTAGTCTGCCAATAGCAGATGGAGAACCTGATAGTGATCGGTTAAGCAAGCCATTAGATACTGCCTCAACTAGATCGGCTTCTGATATTACTGAGCCTTGTACATAAACAGTAACATTGCCAGAAGCACCTGCTCTAGCAGATACATTGCTGCTGGTAATCATCTCTTGTACTACTGGACTGAATACGCCTGAGTCGTTACCGCCAGCCATTGACAATGGGACTTTTTTGTAATCGCCAGCCGCGATAAGCGATGCTAGTTCTTGTGCCTCTTTTAAAGTTGTGAGCCATCCTGAGAATGGGTTTTTTGCACTCGGCAAGCCTTGATAATACTTGACCAAAGACTCAGTAAGTCCTTGAGACCTTGCTACTTCTCCAGCCAATTTAGATGCTGCGGCTTCATTGCCAGTAAGTAGTGCTAGTTGCAGTTGTAGGCGTGTGCGTTCCTCATCGCTAATCTTACCCTTGAGTGCAGCAATGATCCCTGCGCCTTGAATGTCAAAAAGAGTGCCAGCCTTTTGAAGTGCTGTCTGCTCTTTGATTATTTTAGTCTGCTTAGTTACAACAACTAGATTTTTCTTGGCTAATGCTGCTGCTTCCTTTTGATATTTAGTAGCCGCCGCACCGCCGTATTGTCTGCGAGCGATTTGATCCTCAAGCCTAAACGCAGCAGTAACCTTTTGGTACTCAGCAAAGGCTTGCTTGGGAGATAGTCCATCGCCAAAGAAAGCGCCAAGGGCTGCGACAGTTCTGCCAATGCCAACAAATAGATCGCTTACAATTGTCGCAAGTTTAATGATGCCAGATAATGATCCTGCCAGCCCACTAGTACCACCAGCAGAACCTAGAGCCTCAACTAACCCTTTGCCAATGATCTCCTTAGCGTTGTCGCCTGCAACTGCTATCTTGTCTATTGAACCTGCATAGGAGTCAGCAGCAACTTGAGCCTGACCAGCAAACAATTTTGTAATCTTGGCTTGTATCTCCTCAAAGGTCATAGCCTTTAGTTCTGCCTGAGTTAGTCCTAAACCATATTTGGCAAGTCCGCGAGTCTGCCCTACATAAGCCTTGCTAAGATCGCTAGAAACACTAACAACATCTGCGCCACTTGCCGCGCTAAGGTCAAGTGCAGTTCTAAGAAGTCTCTGTGACTCCTCTACTGAGCCAGTAGTAGTCAATAGTCTTTGAAACGCAGGACGAAGTTTTTCATCGACCACGCCAGAAGTTGTTTCTAGTTCGCTGATGAATGCTCGTACTTGTGGGTCAGCGAATGCTAATCCTAAATTGTTTAATGATCGAGTAAGTAATTGTGCTGCTTTGTCATCCTGAGCAAAGGCTTTAGCAAAATTGACTAGGGCGCGAGTTGTAAAGGTTGCAGCCAAAGTAGCGCCTAAACGCTTGACACCCTTTTCCAACCCTGCTGTGGCTTTATCAGCTTTCTTAAATGCTTTAGCGCCAGTGAACTCGGACGCAATATCTATTCTTAGATCAGCCATTATTTAACCTTTGCAGTCTTGTTAAACTTATCAGCAGACTTAAAGATAGCCTGAAGCACAGCGCCTTTAGCCTTGCCCTGATCTTGTGCATAGGCTTTAAACATTGCGCGACCTTGCATCTTTTGACCTTGGCCAGATAGTGAGCCTTCTAATCTCGGTGTAAATCGTCCAGTAATACCAGACTTGCGACCTGCTGTTTCATAGATTGCACCAGCGGCAGTCTTGTTGAGTATAGATACCAAGGCTTTAAAGCCAGAACGATTAGTCTTGCTAGGAGTTGTCTTGTATCCAATGCCACGCTTTGCAATCGCAGAGTCAAAGGCTACGCGCTCCCACTTGCCTTTTTGATTACCGACAAGCCAGCCAGAAGGTACTTGGTCATTGGCAGGAATAAAGCCGCGAGCATTCTTGACAACTGGCTTTAAAAAATTGCCAATCTCTTTGGTCGTTTCCTTTGCTAGATCAGGAGTAAATTGCTTGAGAGCCTTGCGAAGGTTACTTGCGCCTTTGACGGTTGTTGGCATCGCTCTGCTCCTTTGCTCTATCCTTCAGGGCTTGAAGTAAAGTCCTGAACATTGTGTGATCTAGTTCAATTAAAGTTTGGGGCGAGAGTCCTGTCTCAAGCGATAGTCTCGCTACAAGATAGGTGAAGGACTCTCGCGTTACTCCAAAGGGTCATCGTCTAGTACCTCGACTCGCGTCAATGTCTCTAGAAAAGACTCTCCAAAGGGTTTCACGGTTTCACCCGAACGCCTAATTGCTTCCCAGCAGAGCCAATATACATCGGTCTGCTTTTCGTCATCCCTAAAGGCTTTGTGAAAGCCCTTCTTGGCAAACTGCTCGAAGGAGTACTCGATCGCTGGAGTGATCTGGTACTCGTTAACGCTTCCGTCTGCCCTTGTTACCTTTAGTTTTGCCATTGTTTGCCCCTTAGTTAGTTAATTATGAAGTGGTGATTACTACTGTACCTTGGACATTCCAAGTTACTGACTGAGTGCCAAGGTCTGAAACTGCACCGTTAATGTCGGTTGTTCCGTTCACTAAGCATGTCATAGTATAAAGAGGGTTTGTAGCTGAAGTAGCGGCTGAAGTCTGCTTCAAAGTTACTGCTACTGAAGTTCCCCATGCAGCCTGAAGTGTTGCGAGAACATTTGATGCTGCTGTGTCGTTTAGGAAGTCAATAGTTACAGATGATGCTTCTAAGCCTTTGACGAACTTATGTCCACTATCGCCCATTGCTGTTACTTCAAGTTCATCGAAATTACGGTTAAGCGTTACTGAAGTCACATGATCTGTGAGGGCAACCGAATTAACAGTAACCTGAACTCCATTATTTAGAAATACTGCCATTTTGGTTATTCCTCATCTTTCTTAGTTGCTTGTTTAGGTGCTGGTGTTGCAGGAGTCTGACCAATCTTGATCAGGAACTCTGCTTGTTCTTTTTCCCATTCATTCATGGTTAACTCCAACTCGTTAGGACTGAGACTTGCAGGGAGCAAGTCAAGAGATCGCCTGTTGCGGCAGACATAACGCTAGGCGCGCTTACATCTCCCACATTATAGACGATAGAGGATGCTGCTAGTTTGTTAAACACTCCAACTAGCATCTCCTCAATTCCATTTAGGTTGCCTTCATTGTCCAAAAGTGGCACAAAGATATTTATATTAAAGTTAGCAAGCGGAGCAATTGTATTACGACCATTATTGTTAGGCGTGACATAGGGGTCTGACGGTGATAAAACTAGGCTGTTAGCAATGGGTGTAGCTGGTGGAAAACTAAAGACAGACCATAATGTGTTATCTACTAAAGCCGCTGCAACCGTGGCGCGAAGTGTAGAGATCGCTGCTGTCATCGCTAGCCGATCTGCGCATAAGGCGATAGGTAAGGCGCGAGCAAGCCGCGGACTCTTGCCAAAAGTGAAGCTGACATTGTGAATGGGCTTGGAGCAAAGCCATCAACTGTCATGCCCTGACCGCTTGGCGCACTTCTGGCTTGCCAGATAGCCTCGCAGATTTGTAGTGATGCTTGCTTGACTGCATCGATTGTTGTGTAATCTGTCTGAGTTGTGCCAGAGACTATACCTAGAGGAACTACTGGATGATAGCCCTGCTCGGTTGGGCTGCCTGTTACTGCGTAAGTAATTGATTGAACATCAACTGCTGTGATTGTTTTTGTGCCATTAAAAGGCGTGCCATTTTTGGTTATGACTACGCTTTCGCCGACATAAAAAATATCGTTTACACGCTGATTAAAGTAAAGAGTTCCCTCTGTGGTTGTGTTGCTGTGTGCAACATTGTAAGTCTCGTTTGTAAATAGGAAGGGCAACATAACATCATCTGCTGCATCGCAGACTGATTGTAAAACCGCATCTGTATAAAGTGTGCCTACACCTAAAGCAGTTCTTAAAGTTGCGACTGTTGTTACGCTCATGTGATCCTTCCTAAAGACTGGCTGGGTAGAAGGGCACTACCCAGCCAGCGACTTAATGGGTTTCTATCAGGTCTTGTTGATGCCGAATGCGCCTGCACCAATTTTGGTTGCAATTGCACCGTAGCCGTACATTGCTACAAGAATTTCTCCTGAAGCAATTACATCAGCACGAAGTTGGTAAGTTGGTGACTCGTACCATGTGTATGAAGTTGGGTTAATAATCAACATTGAGTCATCTTTGTCTGTGTCATTTGCTGTTGGAACATTTGCAGACACATAGAGATCAAGACCAGCAACATTTCCACGAATACTGTCAACGGAAACTTGACCGCCCGCATTCTGAGGTTGTGCAGCCATGTAGATTGGTCGACCTGAGTCATTTAATGTCATGAGGTTTGCCCATTGGCTAGTGTTGGCCAAGATGTTGCGAGCAAAACCCTGTGTGTTTGTGTAAACAGAAGCAGCACCGCGAGAAACAAATCCAAGCAATTCTGATGCTGTTGGATATGTTGTTAGTGTTGTTGCGTCTGCTGTTGCACCTGAAGCAAGTGCTGTGTAAACAGCTTTGTCAGTTGCTGCTGCATACTGCGCTGCCATGTTGTTCATAAGTTCTGTAATGAACAAAGGAGATGACCTGTCGAACAATTCTACGGAAAATTGCTGTTGGCCAGCGTATTTTTTTACACTCACCGTAACGAAGGAACTGGCTTGGTCAGTATTTGATGGTGTTCCTGCTTCTGCTGTTTCTGCAACTGTTGGCAGAGTTGTGATCTTAGGGATTTCGAATGACATACCTGCATCTGGTAGAACGCCAGTTGAGATTGCATCGATTGCTGAACGAGTGTTGTTAGCAAGTCCGTTGATAACAGTTGTTAATTGACGAGTAGGAATAAGTCCTGCGTTGTCTGTTGTATCTGCTGCTGCGCGAACATACTCGCGAGCCTCATCTGATCCAAGTGATGCTTTGATTGTCATTTCCAATTGCTTTGGAGCAGAGAAATCAAAGCGTGGCTTTGAATAAGCCATTGCTGCAATAGTAGGGCGAGCAGCTTCTACGGCCGCAGCTTCTACTGGTGTTGCTTCGACTGGAGTGGTTTCTTCCACGACTGTCTCGCTTTCTGTTTTGGTTTCTTCAGCAGGGATAATTTCCTCTGCTGCGATCTCTAATACTTGAGCAGACTTAAAGGCTGGCTCTGTTACTAGAGAAACTTCTTTTAATTTAGCCGCTGACACAATTATGTGTCCATCGCGTGATGGCTTTGATGAGATTATCTCTGCACCGATCGAAAGCCCTGTAACTAATCCTTCTTGTGCCATAACTAGGGCATCGTTGCCGCTTGTTGAGCGGCTTAACTTAAAGGTTGCATAAATACCATCTTTGCGTGTCTCAGCATAAGTCATTCTACCGATAGGCTTTTTCATGTCGTGTTGTGATAGCAGTTTAATTTTGCTTACATCGCCAACTTCAATTGACCCAGCTTCAAATGTATAAGCGCCAAGGTTGGTGTTGCCAACTTCGCCAGTACCAAGAGGAACGATCATGCCAGATATTTCGCGGCGATCCTCGTTGCACTCAATAGATGTTGCTTCAATGTATAGGGTTTCCATTAGTTACCGTTTCCGTTAGGAGATAAGTGTTCCATTCCCATTGCCTGTTCAGTTGTAATTAGTCCAAGCGCCAGCATCTTTTCTAAAACAAGCAAGCGTTCCATTGGCTCAGTTCTCAAGAATGTATCGTCTAGATTAAACTTCACATAGTGTCCAGCAGTCGAGATGTCATCCATGCTTAGTCTTGCCTCAATCGCAGATGCGTAAGGTTGCAAGGTTAGCGCAACCATCTGCTTGCGCTCATCTTGGACATTAGCGTAAGTCATGGTTGTGTTTTGTGAAGCAGAAACATAATAAGGATCGACTGAGCAAAGTCTGGCGCATTCTGTGGCTAAGTTCTGAATTGCCTCGTTATACATCATATCTTTAGGAGAAAATGAAGTTGACTCGTAATTTAGGGTTGAAGTTAGATAAGCAGTTGCGTTATTTGTGCGACTGCGCTTCCAAGCAGCTAGTAACGCTGTAATTTCAGATGGCGGCAGGTCAGCGCCAGAGTTCTTAATTATGCCGCTGCTCATCGGAGTTGCAGCAGCTATGCAAGCTGCGCGCTGAACATCAAGTGCGGACTGAATAGTCCTAGCACCAATTCCTAGAATGCCCTCATCTTTTTGGAATGTAATAAGTGAGCCGAGTCCAGTCATCGGTACTGGCTTACCATCGATGTTGTATTGCGTTACAAAGTTTGTTGCTGGGTCAGTAATAAACCCAACCTTGGTATTGGCAACCCAGTTAGCGCGAGCCATGCGGCCATCCTCGGCATAAACTTCTGTAATCTGCCAGAAGGCTTGGCCGTACATGAGCAGGCTGTCTAGAGTAAAATAAAGAGTCTCAAATAATGGTTGATGTTTAGAAGGTTGCTCAACCCATCTAGGTGGATCGATCATTTCGCCTGTTGACTTCTTGTGATACATCAAAGGCACAGAAGCAAGAGTCCCTGCAATTAGATCGCGGCATCTTTTAATGGCTGGTACGCCAAGTGCTTGCTGTCGAGATACTAACGCAGGAAAATAATTGTTGTAGCCGTAGAAACTGTCGGCCATAATTTGTGGCGCTTCTTGCGCCTGTATAACTTTTGACTTGCGATCAAATATACCCATAGCGGTCAATTATACACTACATGTATGTCATTCTATGTATATTGCCGCTACCTGTTGTGGTTTCATTAACATTGACACGACCATAGCAAGTGCAATTGGCGCACTTATATCGCCAGCAGACTTTCGCTTAACAATACGCCAAGCCGAGTCGTTTACTTTAGCTGCGCAGTTATTCATCTGCTGGATTAGGTTTGCTTGACCATTGTGAACGACTGTGCGTGCCACAAGTCCGTTTAGCAAGTCTCCACAAGCCTGATAGAACTGTTGGCCAGAGATGTCTTGTGTTATGCAGCCAGCGTTAGACAACCTTTCAGCAATAGAGGCTGTCGCGTATTTGTCGTAGCAGATTTGACGCGGACGATACTGATCAGCCCATCCTTTAATATCTGCTGCAATCTTTAGGTCATCGACAGAAACTGCTGACTCCCAAGTCTGCAAGATGCCTACTCCAATCCGACCATCGGGGAGTAATTGTCCAGCAACTAGCGAAGCATTGCGCCTAGATGGCGATACATCAAAGCCAAAGACTGTGTAGCCGCCAACTGGTATTTGTAACTCGCTATCGCTAGTTTCCTCAAGAATGCCATGCGGCCAAGGTGAACTCAGGGAGTCAATCCATTGGCAAAGCAACTCTGTGCGCGTATTTTCTATCGGCGAAGTTGCTACTGACTCCTCTAGCGTTTCTTTAGTTACAAGATAACCTAAAGCAGGGTTAGCAAGCGCCCACGCCTTAGGATCGTCAATCTTGCAGTATTGGGGAGCTGAGTATTCGTAGAAACCAAACGACTTAGGTGGATTATCTAGTGCGCGTTCTCTTAGTTGATTAAGTACAACGCTAAAAGCATCGCCAGCGTTAGAAGTTAAAAATGTGTGAGCATTAGGTCTAGCGCGCGTTACTGGCATTGCTGCTCGGTAGCCATCCTCTGACCATTCGCGGATTTCATCAAGGAACAGGGCATCTGCTGATCGACCGCGCGATCCATCTCTAGTTGCAGCTACTACATCAAGTCTGCGACCGTCTTTCATCTCGATCGACTCTGTGCCATTCGCGTATCTGATCTGTTTAACCAGCGCCATTAGGTTTTTGTTGTTCTCAAAGACATTGGCTACTTGCCTAAAGGTATCTAACGCCATCGAGCGATTAGATGAAGCAATGATCACATTCTTGGACTCCCACTTGAGCAAGTGAGCCAAGATAAGCATTCTGGTCAGATGAGTCTTGCCATTCTGCCTAGCAACTAAGATTAGGTTGGTTTTACGAACCCAGTTTCCCTTAGCGTCAATTCTAAGCATGTCGCGGAGAACAAACTCCTGCCAAGGCAGCAAAGGTATCTCAATCATCTTGGCTAGTTCGATTACATCATCGACTTTAGACTTGCCCTTTAAATAAGGGCTGTGAAGCCTTGGTTCTGTTGCCCCTCGTAGCGTTTGTTTACGAGCTGCCATAATCAGGCTTGATCTGGGTCAGGTCGGGCGGTAAACGGACTGTCTTGGTGAACTTTGGACTGCATCGGAG
>Ga0209357_1000450_pt1 | contig 16063 bp, 15 predicted proteins | sample LauGreFBDMM110SD_2_FD_187573 | JGI IMG/M metagenome (GOLD analysis project Ga0209357, IMG submission 187573) | Freshwater lake microbial communities from Lake Michigan, USA - Fa13.BD.MM110.SD (SPAdes) (version 3) | ecosystem: Environmental > Aquatic > Freshwater > Lake | place: Lake Michigan... | reverse complement strand
CGCGCCATCCCTACCGGTGGCCTGGGCATGATGATCGACCCCCATGCCCACATGACAGCCCGAACCACTGACGACTATGAAGCCATGGCCCAAGCAGGTATCGTGGCCGTCATCGAACCCGCTTTTTGGTTGGGCCAGTTGCGTACAAATGTAGGCACGTTTGTCGACTACTTCTCCACCATCACAGGTTTTGAGCGTTTTCGCGCCGGTCAGTTTGGCATCCGCCATTACTGCACCATCGGTTTGAACCCCAAAGAAGCCAACAACGAAGCTTTGGCCGAGCAGGTGCTGGCTGTTTTGCCGCGCTACCTCACCAAAGAGGGCGTGGTGGCGGTAGGTGAAATCGGCTATGACGAGCAAACCCCACAGGAAGACAAAGCCTTTCGTGCCCAAATTGAGATGGCCAAGGAATATGACCTTCCCATCATGATTCATACACCCCACCGCGATAAAACCCGCGGCACCCAGCGCAGCATGGATGTGTTGGAAGAGCATGGCTTTGACCCCGCCCGATGTGTGATTGACCACAACAACGAAGAAACCATCCGTGAAGTGCTAGACCGAGGCTACTGGTGTGCTTTCACCATTTACCCATCCACCAAAATGGGCAATGAGCGCTTGGCCGCTTTGGTACTGCAGTATGGTTCAGAGCGCGTGATCGTCGATTCCTCATGCGACTGGGGTGTCTCAGATCCCTTGGCCGTTCCCAAGACTGCACGTTTGATGGCTGACAAAGGCATTTCTGCCGACATCATCCACCAAGTGGTTTACAAAAACGCCTTGGCGGTTTATGGCCTCAACGGCGAGATGAAAGAAGAGCATTGGCTCAAACCCCAAGCCATCGATCAACGCACGCTTTACGAAGGAAACTCCGTTTTGCGGGGTCAGGAGCCCAAAGTCCACACGCGTGAAGTTGACGCCAACGTGATCCGCTGACCGGATTAGCTGTTGACTTTTGGGTTTTTCATTTATGCAACCGCTGATCGTTCTCAATATCGTGGGTCTCACACCCCGCCACCTCGGTGCGAATACGCCGCGTTTATCGGCGTTTGCCCGTCAAGGTGCTATGCGTGCGTTAACCACCACATGTCCCGCAGTCACTTGCACCGCGCAAGCCACCTTCATGACCGGATTGCCGCCAGACCAAACCGGTGTGGTGGCCAATGGTTGGTTGTTTCGTGACCTGTGTGAAATTTGGTTTTGGCGTCAGTCCAACCGTTTGGTCAGTGGCGAAAAAATTTGGGAGGCGGGAAAAGCGCGGGACCCGCGGTTTACCTGCGCCAATATGTTCTGGTGGTACAACATGGCGTCCACCCACGATTACGGTGCCACCCCCAGGCCCATTTACAAAGCAGATGGGCGAAAACTCCCCGACTGTTTTACCGTGCCTACCGATTGGCGCGACAAGTTAAGCGCCCGCTTGGGCAAGTTTCCGCTGTTCAACTTTTGGGGACCTAACACCAATATCGCCTCCACCCGCTGGATTGCCAAGGCCTCCGAGCTGGCCATCAAAGACTTTGATCCCACACTCACCATGGTCTATTTGCCGCATCTCGATTACGACATGCAGCGCTTTGGCCCCAATGAAAATCACCCAGCAGTGGCTAAGTCTTTGCAAGAGGTCGATCAAGTGGCAGGCGACCTGATCGATTTTGCGCAAAAGCATGGTCGACAGGTCATGGTTTTGTCCGAGTACGGCATTACTGAGGTAGATCGTCCCATCCATATCAACCGTGAAATTCGTCGCCAAGGTTGGCTGCAAGTGCGCATGGAAGATGGCCACGAAATGCTAGACCCCACCACCTCTAAAGTATTTGCGGTGGCCGATCATCAAATTGCGCATGTGTACATCCGTGACGCTTCACTGATTCCGCAAGTCAAGGCCTTGCTTTTGGCCATGCCGGGGGTGGAGTCAGTGTGGGACAAAACCGAACAAGCTGCCCACCATATTTCGCATGAGCGAAGCGGCGAATTGGTGGTCATGTCGGATGCACGCTCTTGGTTCACCTATTATTTTTGGCTCGATGACGCCTTGGCCCCAGACTTTGCTCGCACAGTGGAAATTCACCGCAAAGCAGGTTACGACCCTGTGGAGTTGTTTCTTGACCCAAAGTTGGCTTTTCCCAAGCTTTACATCGTGTGGAAGCTGGTGAAAAAGCTTTTAGGCTTTCGCATGCTGCTCGACGTCATCCCCTTGGACGCGAGTTTGGTCAAAGGCTCGCATGGCAGGCCCACCGACGACCCGCTCGACGGCCCTTTGGTCATGAGCGATGTACCCAGTTTGCTGCCAGACACGGTGTCGGCAACCGACATCAAAGCGATTGCATTGAAGCATATTTTTGGCGTTTCGACATGACCGATGTCCTGACCCCTTACACCCGAATTCAAAAAGAGGAAGTTGATATGAATGCGCGAGCACCATCTCATGAAACACTAGAGCCCGATACGGTCAGCGACAGCGTACAAGTGCAAAGCTTTGCCGTCGAATACGCCTACCCTGTGGTCTTTACACGCCATGCGTTTGATCCCGCTAACACACACCTGCTAGACGTTTTACAACGTCGTGAAACCCACAAGCGCCACCGCGTTGCCGTGTTCATTGATGGCGGCGTGGCGTCAGCGCTGCCTCATTTGCTGAGTCAAATCCAAGCCTATTTCCAAGCCCATGCTGAACACATCGAACTCGTGGGCGAGGCAGTGGTTTTGCAAGGCGGAGAAGCCTGTAAAAACGACCCTGAACTGATTACCAACTTGTTGAAAATTTTGTCGGACAAAGCCATTGACCGTCACTCCTACTCGCTGGCGATTGGTGGCGGTGCAATCATGGACGCGGTGGGCTATGCCGCGGCCATCTTCCATCGAGGTGTGCGCCATATCCGCTTTCCCACCACCGTGCTGGGTCAAGACGACAGCGGGGTGGGTGTGAAAAATGCCGTCAACTGGCTGGGTTTGAAAAACTTGGTAGGTACTTTTGCGCCTCCTTGGGCGGTCATCAACGACGGCGTGTTCATCGACTCACTGCCAGAGCGTGAAAAGCGCTGCGGCATGTCTGAGGCGGTCAAAGTCTCACTGATTCGTGACGGCGCATTCTTTACTTGGTTGGAAAACAATGCCCAAGCCTTGGCGCGTTTCGATACGGGGCCCTTGTCTTACCTCATTAAACGCTCTGCCCAGATTCACATGAACCAAATCGCCTTGGGCGGCGACCCCTTCGAAACTGGCTCAGCCCGTCCCTTGGACTATGGCCATTGGGTCGCCCACAAGCTCGAGCGAATGACGAATCAACACGAACTCAGCCACGGTGAGGCAGTTGCCATTGGTGTTGCCATGGACGCCCATTACTCTGTCTTGGCAGGCCTGCTGCCAGCTGGCGAAGACTTGCGGGTGCATCGCTTGCTGAGCACACTCGGATTCAAACTCTGGAACAACCAGCTCGAAACCCGCAATGCCGAAGGCCGTTTGGCGGTGCTTCAAGGTTTGGCTGATTTTCGCGAGCATTTGGGTGGGGAACTTACCATTACGTTGCTCGCTGGCATTGGTAAAGGCATAGAGGTTCACGAGATCAATGACGATTGGGTGACCCAATCTATCGCTTGGCTCAAACTGCACATTTGAAGTCATGCAACTGAAACGGCTTGCCGCTCAACCCCATCTCACCTACTGCACGAATATCCATGCAGGTGAGAGTTGGGATGAGGTAAGCCAAAGCTTGGATGCGTTTGTTCCGACGATCCGAGATGCCGTCGCCGACGGTGCTCCCATGGGCATAGGTTTGCGTTTATCGGGGCAGGCCGCTTTCAGCTTGCACGAACCCAGCGTTTTGCAAGCCTTTCAGGCGCAGCTCAAGTCGCTCAACGCCTACGTCTTCACGTTGAACGCTTTTCCCTACGGCACCTTCCATGGCGTGCCGGTCAAGCAAGATGTGTATGCCCCTGATTGGACAGACGCAGAGCGTGTGCGTTACACCTTGGCTTGCATCGATGTGTTGACCGCTTTGTTACCCGAAGGGGTGGACGGCAGCATCTCCACCGTGCCTGTGGGCTTCAGAGGCGCCTGTGAAGCCCCTGACGCCATGGCGAAGGTTGTCAGCCATATGTTGCGGTGCGTGGCGCACATGGTGGGTATCAAACGTCAAACGGGCAAGCACATTGCCTTGGCCTTAGAACCCGAACCAGCTTGCTACTTGGAAACCACCCAAGAGGCTTCCCAGTTCATCCAAACCCATATCCGCAGTGAAAAGGCCGTAGCCGAATTGGCAAAGGCCTTGGCGTGTTCCACCGAACTGGCTCAGCAAGCCTTGGCCGAGCATCTGGGTGTGTGCTTCGACGTCTGCCACAGTGCCGTGGAGTTTGAAGACCCCGCCCAGGCCCTGCATGATTTGCGCCAAGCAGGCATAGCCATTCCCAAAATCCAACTCAGCAGTGCGGTTCGCATTCCCCAGATGACAGCGGCGCAACTTCCCACGGTACAGGCGTTTGACGACGCGGTATACCTGCACCAAGTGGTGGTTGCGCATGAGGGACAACTCATGCGTTTCATCGATTTACCCGATGCAGTGGCGGCATTTCATGTTGGTCAAGCGCAGGGCGAGTGGCGTGTGCATTGCCATGTACCGGTTTTTTTGCAAGACGCTGGAGCCATCTCCACCACCCAAGCGCAGTTGCTGCAAACCTTGGAGGCTTGCAAGCGCGAGGGCTTTTCTTCGCACCTCGAGGTGGAAACCTACACTTGGGATGTTCTGCCCGCTGCGCTCAAGACCGATTCCAAGGCACAAGCCATCGCCCGTGAATTGCTGTTTGTTAAAAAGGTCTTGCTGGCATGAATACCCCACGCACTGGATTTGCCACTTACTTAAAGATTGGGCGAGTATCCAATTTGCCCACCGTCTGGACGAATGTACTGGCTGGCGCTTTTTTGTCAGGCCATGCGGCTGATGTGCCCACCTTGTTGTGGGTGATGCTGGCTATCACCTTGTTTTACACGGGTGGCATGTACCTCAATGACGCGTTTGACGCGGATATTGATGCGCGTGAACGTCCCAATCGTCCCATTCCCTCAGGTCAAATTTCTGCCAAGGCGGTGTCCGCCATCGGCTGCGCCATGTTGATGGGCGGCATTGTCATCATCGCTCCTTATGGTGTGCTGGCGGTTCAAGCGGGCGCTGCTTTGAGTTTGGCCATTCTTTTGTACAACGCGTGGCACAAAGGCAATGTGTTTTCCCCTGTCATCATGGGCAGTTGCCGTGCCTTGGTTTACGCCTTGGCAGCTTGGGTGTGTTTGCCGCAGTCGCCCGACGTTTTGCTATGGGGCATGTTGGCTGTTTTTGCGCACATTGCTGGATTGACCTATGCAGCAAAACAAGAAAGCTTGGACCGCATCGACCGGCTTTGGCCTTTGTTCATTTTGGTTTTACCCTTCGCCATTTTTGTGCTCAATTTTCCCGTGACTCCGTTGGCTTTGCTCACCTTGCTGCTGTTGGCTGTGGCGGATATTTTGGCGGTACGTTTGTTGGCCTTGCGTCGCCAAGGTGGAGATGTGCCCAAGGCTGTCGCGCAGCTGATTGCGGCTTGTGCTTTGCTAGACGCAGCAGTTGTGGCTTTCTCAGGTGGCAGTTGGCCTTGGGTGCTTGCTTGTGTACTGGCTTATCTGGCTTGTCGTTTGTTTCAAAAATTCATTCCAGGCACTTGATCGCATATGTCCCCTCAGCATCACCATTTGTCACCCACAGCCATTCCTCAGGCCATCGACTTGCTCAGTGCTTGGATGAAGACGCGTTTGCCCACCGAAGCCTTTGCATGGTTTGACACCGAGTTGCGTGGCTTGCAAACCCAAGCCGAACAAGCGCGCTGGTTCAAGGCCTTGGGGATGGCGCCGCGCAAGCTTGGCAAGGCCGATTTGCAGCCGACTGCAGTGGAGTTGCAGGCCGCGCAAACACTGCGTCAGGGCTTGGACCCCACCGAGTGGAGCGTGGACCAAACAGCGCGTATTGCCTTCACCCTCGCGTTCTACCAAGGCGATGAGGCGGGTTTTGTGCAGCAGGTGGCGATGCTGGTCGACACCTCCGAAATCAACGAACTGCTGGCCATCTTCCGTGGCTTTGCATTGTTTCCACACCCCCAAGCTTTAGAGCCCAAGGCACGTGAGGCCATTCGCTCGACCATGCGGCCGGTGTACGAGGCCATGTCGCATCGCAATCCTTACCCGTTTGAGTTTTTCGATGAAGCGGCTTGGAACCAGATGATCGTTAAGGCGTTTTTCTTGGATTCTTCTATTTGGCAAATCCAAGGCGTTGACGAACGCTACAACGCTGACTTGTCGGTCATTCTCATTTCGCTGGTGCAAGAGCGCTGGGCGGCAGGGCGCTTCATTGCCCCCGAGATTTGGCGCTGTGCCGTGCCTCATGCCAACCCAGATGGGGTGGCGGTCATTTTGCAAGCCTTGGCTGGAAAAGCCTTGGAGCGTGAGCTGCAAGTGATTGCCAAAATCTGCCTAAGTCACCCCGCGCTGTGCGCTCCCGAGGTTGTTCAAGCGGTCAAGGCCAAGTCGTGGGCCGTAGACCCCACCAGCTTGCCTTGGTCCAGCTTTGCTTCTGCTTCTTATTAAACTTTTGGCGAACAGATCTTGAACGATTCTTTGAACAAATCAGCCTGCGCAGATCATGCAGGCAAAGTAGCCCCCGTCATCAACCGCAGCCGCTGCGAGGGCAAGGCCGACTGCGTCGCCATCTGCCCCTATGGGGTGTTTGAGGTGCGCCAATTTAGTTGGGAAGAGCTAGGAGATATTTCTTTGCGCGGCAAGCTTAAAGCTTGGGCGCATAAGCGCATGCAAGCCGATGTGGTGTCGCCTGATGCTTGTCATGCCTGCGGTTTGTGCCTGAAGTCTTGCCCAGAAGACGCCATCACGCTAGAGGCGCGAACACTCAGGGCATGAACTCATCGCCCATGATGAAGGCCGTGACACCAATGCGTTGCTGCAGGCTAAACACAGCCTTCCAAGCGGGCATTTTGCGAAAACCATTGGTGATTCGGTCGTATACAAAGTCGGCTTGGTAGTTGGATGGTTTGAGCTTGGGTGCTTTGCCTGGGTAGGCGCTGTTGCCGTGGCAATGGCGGCATTGGCCATCCCACACTTGCTTGCCAGCTTCAACATTGGCAGGGTCTTTGATCATGGCCGCGGTGAATACGGGAACAGCTTCATCGTTGGCGGCAGGGGCCGCTGCTTCTTGAGACCATACAGCGGTACTTGCTGATCCAAAGGCCAGCAGTGTTGAAACATAAAGCATCAGCGGTGCGCGGCACAGGGATTTGAAACGAGGATGTGAAGTTTTCATGACATCAGTATATGCAAAAAAAAAAACTGCCACCCATGTCTCACAGGTGGCAGTTTTCGACCTCAGATTACAAAATTATTTGGTAACAACTTTGTAGATGGTGTCTTGCGAGCCGTTGGGGCCAGTAGTGACGGAAGTCAAAGCATAGACGTCACCTTTGTTATCTTGGGCAAAAGCCAAGATGTAAGGGATCTTGCCGTTGGGGGTTCCACCTTGGACTTCAACAGAAGCAACTTCCATGGACCATTTACCATCAGAACCTTTGGTACCGATGAAAATTTGGCCGTCGTTTTCAGCAAAGCCTTTGCTCCAGTCGCCGAAGATGTACTTGCCTTTAGAGCCAGTGCCATCGCCGCGTGAAACATAGCCACCAGTGACGGAGATGCCTTTGCAACCGTTAGGAACGGCTGTGCAATTGGCGTATTCCATGATGGAGGCAGTGATACCAGACTTGTCGCAGCTAGCAGGATGGTTGTCAGGCTCTGCCCAGTTGAAGCAGCGCATTACACCTTCCACACGACGCCAGCCGGCGTTTTGGCCTTTTTCAGTGGCTTTGATGGCTTCCCAGCTGTTTTGCTGCACATCGCCGCAATACAGGGTAGATCCACCGGCCATGTCAAATGAACATCTCCAGGGGTTACGGAAGCCATAAGCCCAGATTTCTGGCAAAACGTCTTTCTTGCCGACAAATGGATTGTCAGAAGGAATACCGTAAGGCTTGTCGCCTGTACGGGCATCAACGTCGAGGCGCAGGATTTTGCCCATGGCGGTGGTCAAGTCTTGACCGTTACCGATCAAAGGATTGTGGCCAATACCCCAGTCGTTGGCATAGCCGCCGTCACCGGAGGCGATGTACAACTTCTTGTCAGGACCAAAGCCAATCCAGTGACCATTGTGGTTGAACTGGGGCCAGCTGATGGAATGGATACGACGAGCAGAAGACATGTCGGCCATGTTTTTGTCGGATTTGGAGACGGTGTACTCTTCAACCACGTTGCTGTGGTTGTACCAAAGCATTTGACCCAAATCTGATTGGTAGTCCAAGTGAGCTGAGTAAGCCACATAGAACTTGCCGTTAGATTTGAAATCGGGGTGGAAAGCCAAACCCAACAAACCACGCTCGTCGAAGTCAGCCATCAGCGGAACGATTTTGCTGCGGATGTCGAGGAAAGTGCCAGTGATTTTGCCGTTTTCAAGGATCTTGATACGACCATTTTGCTCAGTGATGAACATGCGGCTATCACCGGCAGGTTGCACCATGGACAGCGGCGTGTTGATACCGCTGACTACTTTTTCAAGCTTGACGCTAGGACCGGCGTGTGCTGCCGAGCCAAAGGCCATCAATGTAGTCGCAGCGATAGCCGCAACCAGTTTAAGTGCACGCATTAGAGAACTCCTCATCTTTGTGAATTGAACGTAACAACCCCGACTTGCTGCTGCCAAGTAAATTTGTCAGCCCTGTCCTTGGGATTGCACCCGTTTGTCAGGCAAATGAATGATAGAACTCTTGTAATCCTCTTTGCATAGGTGTTAACTCTATGCTAGGTATTTACAGGAATTTTTTTTGGTGTAGAAATTTAGACATAGGTTTTGGGTTTGTTCTACGCGTCTTTGGGGGGCGGTTCTGTCAACTCTATTTCGTATTTTCAATTTGCGGCCTCAATACCCCCCCTAGTTAGGGAATAGATGTCAGTTTATTAGCTCTAAAGAATTCATAAAAAGCCGATGCATTCCCAAATATGAGCCTTTAAAAATATTTTGCTGTGATTTGTCATCCGTGTTCCATGGTGGGGCGTTGAGGTTAGCAAGATCATTACCCCTTGACCCCCATGAACAAGTCACACCCAGACCAGCCTGCAAAGCCTACCGAGTCCATAGGCAACAGCGCTTACGTTCCTTCGGAAAACACCCCCATCCGCAATACTTTCGAACGCATTCGCAGCCAATTGGCGCAAGAGGCAGAGCAAAAAAGCCGTCCCGTCTCTCGTTTGTACCCCGGCCTACGTGCCCTTCGCGCTTAATTTAATTTAATTTTTAACCCCGTCAAAGGAAGGTCGTAGCGGCTTTCCCACTCTTGGCCAGCCTTTAAAGGCCATGCGTCTGTCCAAGTCCCCGTCGTAATCACATCCCCCGCCCGCACGTCAGGCGCACCAGGGCATTGCCTCAGGGTTTTCAAAAAATACAGCAAGGCCATCAAGGGGCTGTCAAGCACATTGCTGGCGTGTCCCGTCTCCAACGTTTTCCCCTCGTGCATCAGTTGCAGCGACATGCCTGACAGCAGGGTATGCAAAGCCGCACCGTCTGTGGCCACCTCGCGCACCGCCAAAGGCTTGCCCACCAGCAAATGCGCATGCAGTGCGCTGTCGGTGATGGTGTCGGCCACTTTGAAGCGCCAATCAGCGGCGTGAGACTGCACGATTTCAAAGCCGCAGGCCATCCACTCGACAGCCTCAAACAGGCTTTGCTCCGTCAAATCTGCGGGTGGTGTGCTGCGCATGCCAAACACCAATTCGGGCTCTAAGCGCGGCTGACTCATGTGGCTGATGTCGACCAAGCCCTCGCCTTGGGCGTCGGCAAAGCTTAAGGTGGTGTTCCACACCGTGCCCCAGATCGGCTCGAACACTTGGTAGCGCTCCCAAATGCTGCGGTTGGTGAAGCCGATTTTGAAGCCACGCGGTTGTTCGCCGCGCTCCACACGCAACTGGCGCACTTGCAAAGCGGTTTGGTAGGCCAGTGAAACATCGCTGGGGATGGAAGCTACGCTGTCGGCGGGCCACAGGCTGCCTTGGTCGATGTGCTGCAAAAGTGTGTCGGGTGTCATGGTGGGTGCTTGTGAGGGGGAGGGCGCAGACTATCATCGCCCATGGCCATCAAATCTACCATCTACAAGGCGCAGCTGCAGATCGCCGACATCGACCATGGCTATTACGCCGACCATGCGCTGACCTTGGCGCGGCACCCCAGCGAGACCGACGAGCGCATGATGGTGCGGCTTGTCGCCCTCGCCATGAACGCCCATGAGGTGCAAGACCTGTGTCAAGGCGATGCGGTGTTGGCGTTTGGGGCGGGCTTGTCCGACCCCGATGACCCCGATGTATCGATCACCGATTACACAGGGCGCAAACGGGTGTGGATAGAGGTGGGGCAGCCCGAAGAAAAACCCATGCTGCGTGCTTGCAGCAAATCTGACCGTGTCTTGGTCTATGCCTTTGCCCATTCGGCTGATATTTGGTGGCGTGGCATCGAGAATAAATTGCACCGCCAAGACAAACTGAAAGTGATGCGAATTCCTTCTGAGGCCTCGCAAGCCATGGCTGCGATGGCCGAGCGCAGCATGCAATTGCAAGCCACTCTCCAAGAGGGTGGTATGACGCTGAGCAGCCATTTGGGCAGCGTGCATTTCGAGACGGTGGTGTGGCGCTGAACACGCCTACTGTGCGCTGGGTAATTCGTCCCAGCGGGTGGTAAAGCGCGGCGAGCGGTTGGCGCTGCGCATACGCCAGTCGCGGCTGGTGCCGGTGGCGGCCAGATGGATGGTGTCACGCCCGAAATGCAGATTCAGGCGATCGAGTGTTTTCATCAGCTCCGCGTCGCGTGTCCGTGTGGTGGTGTCTGTGAACAAGCCGTGTTGCTGTCGCCGTGCTTCGCTTAAAGCGGTGAGCATCACCCCCGCTTTTTTGTAGGCAAAACCGACGCGAAATATTTTGCGTAAAGCCACCCATACCGCGTCACTCAGTACACGAGAGTCGTCGCTGGGCTCGGGCAAAGGCACCAACAAACTGGCGTTGTACTGGGGGTCATCGGGCTTGAAAGGGTTGGTGCGGATGAAGACGTGAACAGCCCCTGCCAGCGACTGCTGGGCACGCAGTTTTTCACCTGCCCGTGCCACATGCGCGCTGAGGGCTTCGCGCAACTCGACCACACTGTGTACCGGTCTGCCAAAGCTACGCGAGGCCATGATTTGTTGCTTGGGCGGGGTGATGTCTTCCAGCCCCAAGCAGCTGACGCCACGCAACTCGCACACGATGCGCTCCATCACCACGCCAAAGCGCTCACGCAAGCGGGCAGGTGGCGTGTTGCGCAGGTCCAGCACGGTGTGTATGTCCATCTCGCCCAAGCGCCGTGCAGTGCGATGGCCTACACCCCAGACCTCGCGCACCTCGGTTTGCGCCATCCAGTCTTGGCGCTCGGGGCGTGAGAGGGCGTTTAAATCGCACACGCCCTCGAACACCGATTGCTTCTTGGCCAAATGGTTGGCGAACTTGGCCAAGGTTTTGGTCGGGCCTATGCCCACGCACACCGGCAAGCCGGTCCATTGGCGAATGCGTTGGCGCATCTGCCGCCCCAAGGCCACGCCGCCACCGTGTAGCGGCAGCACTTGCTCGATGCGCAAAAAGCTTTCATCGATGCTGTAGACCTCGAGGTCTGGCGCGTAGTCGCGCAAGATGTCCACCACCCGCTGGCTCATGTCAGCGTACAGCGTGTAGTTGGAGGAAAACGCCTCGATGCCATGCAGCAATGCCAAGTCTTTCAGCGAGAACCACGGTGCACCCATCTTCACGCCCAGCGCTTTGACCTCGTTGGAGCGAGCCACCGCGCAGCCATCGTTGTTGGAGAGCACCACCATGGGGACGTTGTGCAGGCGAGGTTGAAACACGCGCTCGCAACTGACATAAAAGTTGTTGACATCGACCAGCGCAAACTGTGCGGGGGTGTTCATCCCTAGCCCCCGCGTGTCAAGCGTCGCACCACGCCGACCACCACGCCCCACACTTCAAGTGGGCGTTCGGTGTTGAGCACAATGGCCTGGTAGGCGGGGTTTTCGGGGCGCAGCTCGATGCGCCCGTGCTGTTGGTGCAAGCGTTTGATGGTGTAGTCGCCTTCAACCACGGCGATGACGATGTCGTTGTGCCGCGCTTGTAGCGAGCGGTCCACCACCACTTTGTCGCCGTCTTCAATGCTGGCGCCGCGCATGGAGTCGCCGCGCACATTGAACATGAAAGTGGCGGGTTTGTGGCGCACCAAGTAGTCGTTGAGGTCGAGGCTGTCTTCGGTGTCGTCAGCGGCGGGCGAAGGAAAGCCTGCTGACATGCGGTGCAGCAGCAGGCGCAGCGGCGCAGCGCTGGGCTGGCCTTGCAGGGGTTGGGGTTGTTGGTGCAGGGTACGCATGTCAAGTGAGAATAAATACTGTATAAAAACACAGTTTAACGGAGTTTAATCAGGGGCATAAGACGTGGTGTGCTGGGTGCGGGGTGCTATCCTGCACGCCCCAGCCATAGCTGCCCCAACGCTTTGTAGACAAGGTTTTCACCATGACGATTCCCTCCCTGATGCGCTTCATCGACCACGGCAGTGGCGGTGCCCCCGAGGTCTTGCAAGCCGCCCAAACCGGCGTACCCGTGGCGGCCGTTGGCGAGGTCTTGGTCAAGGTGGCTTATGCGGGTGTGAATCGCCCCGATTGTTTGCAGCGCAGTGGCCGCTATCCGCCCCCGCTCGGCGCTTCGCCGATTTTGGGTCTGGAAGCCTCGGGCCATGTGGTGGCATTGGGCGAGGGCGTGACGCAGTGGAAGGTGGGCGACGCGGTCTGTGGCTTGGCCAATGGTGGCGCTTACGCCGAGTACGTCAGCATCCCCGAGGGGCAAGCTTTGCCTGTTCCCAAGGGTTTAAGCCTGTTGCAAGCAGCGGCTTTGCCCGAAAACTATTTCACTGTGTGGACCAATGTGTTTCAGCGTGGACGTCTGCAGATGGGTGAAACTTTCTTGGTGCATGGTGGGTCTTCTGGCATTGGCTTGACAGCCATCCAATTGGCCAAAGCGTTTGGCGCCAAAGTGCTGTGTACCGTGGGCAATGCTGACAAGGTGGCGGCTTGTCTCATGGCCGGTGCTGATGTGGCCATCGATTACCGTCAGCAAGACTTTGTGGCCCAAGCGCTTGCCGCCACCGGGCAAAAAGGCGTGAATATCATTTTGGACATGGTGGGCGGCGACTATATGCAGCGCAATTTGCAGACCCTGGCCATCGACGGCCGCTTGGTGCAAATCGCGTTTTTACAGCATTCGAAAACCGAGGTGGACTGGATTGCCCTGATGGTCAAGCGCCTGACCTTCACAGGCTCTACCTTGCGCCCCCGCAGTGCAGCAGACAAGGCGCAAATGGCCCATGAATTGAAAACGCAGGTCTGGCCTTTGCTGGAAAAGGGTCAAGCTTTGCCTGTTATTCACCAAGTGTTCGATCTAGACCAAGCCGCGCAAGCCCATGCCCTGATGGAGTCGTCTACCCACATCGGAAAAATCATGCTCAAGGTGGCGGGGGGGTGAGGCGGCATGTGCCACATGTACCGTAAAGCGTAAGTTCGTGCCTGTCTACCTGAAAGCCATCAGGGGCCAGTTCTTGCAAGTTACCAGGGCAATCGTGTATGTCGTACACCTTGTCGCAAAGTGTGCAGTGGAAATGGTGATGGTGGTGGTGGTGCGATGACTCGTAGCGGGGGTTCTCCCCCGGCAGGTAGACCGTGCCAATCAGGCCGTTTTCAAGCAGCGACTTGATGTTGCGGTAAACCGTGGCGATACCCATGCCTGGCGCCTCTGCCGTTGCGGCATCCAAAATTTCTTGAGCTAGCAAGGGACGTTCGGCGGTTTTTATCGCGTTGAGGATGGCCGTGCCTTGTTTGGTAATGCGTTCCATAGGGATAAGCGGTTTATATGATAATGAATTATCATTATCGTGTAAAGGAGGATTCCATGGTGCGATTTTCACCCCAAAACCAAGTATTCGACGCCAAGCGCTGGGGCTTGGCCATCTTGCTCTTTCAGGTGCTTCATTCACAAGCCCAAAACATGCCTGCAGCAAGTCCTGAGCGATTGCCCCAAGTGACGGTAACGGGCAATGCTTTGGGTAACCCCGAGGGGGTGCAAGCTGTGCAGGTGTTACAGGGGGAGGCTTTGCTGATGCGCAACCAATCCACCTTGGGCGAGACCTTGTCGCTCACGCCTGGTGTCAGCAGCAGCTATTTCGGCCCTAACGCCAGCCGTCCCATCATTCGCGGCATGGATGGCGACCGCATCAAAATATTGAACAACAGTGCAAGTTCACTCGACGCTTCAGGTCTGAGCAATGACCATGCGGTGCCGTCAGACCCCTTGACGGTCGAGCGCATAGAAGTTTTGCGAGGGCCGGCTACCATCATGTACGGTGGCAGCGCTGTGGGGGGCGTGGTCAACTTGATCGACAACCGCATTCCTACTCAGCCCATGGAGGGCTTGAGCGGCAAGGCCGATGTGGGTTGGTCCACTGTGAACAAGGCATCCCAAGGGGGGGCGCTCCTAGAGTCAGGCACGGATCGCTATGGCTTGCATCTGGATGTTTTCGCAAGAAACGGCGGCGATATGGCTGTTCCCGACACCATGGCTTGCACCAAATCTGGGGCAAATGCCTCCGCCAAGGCTATCTGCAATTCCGCTCACAGCAGCAACGGTTATGCCCTTGGCGGTTCTGTGTTTTGGGACAAAGGCTTTATCGGTCTGTCGGGCGCCCATTACAGCAGCAACTACGGCACCGTCGCAGAAGACAGTGTGAATATCAAAATGCGCAGCGACAGCTACTCGCTGGCATCAGAAATACGCGAGCCGTTTGCTTTGCTGCAAAGTATGCGTTTCCAACTCAGCAGTACCGATTACCAGCACACCGAGTACGACGAAGCGATTGCAGGCACCTTGTTCACACAACAGGGCCAAGAGTTTCGCTGGAGCGGTAAACACCAAGCTTGGCAGACTTCATGGGGCGAGTTGCGAGGGGTGTGGGGTTGGCAGGGTGAGAGCAGCACATTTGCTGCCAGCGGCGCAGAAGCCTTCATGCCATCGACCAAAACCCAGCAATCTGCGGTGTACTTGGTCGAGGAGTGGCTGAAGCCTTGGGGATCCATCAACCTTGGGCTTCGCTCAGAGGCGGTCAAGGTCAATGCCAGTGTTTTCGATCCCGAAGCCGATGGCTTGACCCGTTATGCAGGTGCAACTGAAAACACCTTTTCCCCTGTCAGCAGCTCCTTAGGCGTTTTGTACAAACTGCCTGCAAACTGGTCTTTGAAAGCCCATTGGGCGCGTACCTCGCGAGCGCCCAAAGACTATGAACTCAGTGCCAACGGTGTGCATGTAGCCACTGCTGCTTACGAGAAAGGTTCGCGGGCTTTGCAAACCGAAAAAGCACGTCAGATGGACATCGGACTGGAGTGGTCACGTGGCGCCGATAAAGTCAGCCTGAATTACTTTGTCAACCGCTTTAGCAATTACATTGGTTTGAACGCTCCAGATGGCATCGTCAATGGGGACGGCGATGTGGCGGGTCTTGGCAAAGACGGGGCGGCTTGCGTCACCGCAAACTCTGACAATGACTGCTGGGACAAATATGTCTTCGCTGCAAGCAGGGCGCAGTTCAAAGGTTGGGAGGCCGCCTCCGTGGTGCGATTGACGGGTCAAGATGGCTGGCTACAAAAAGCCTCTGAGCACATATGGGACTTGAGTCTTCGAGCCGATACGTTACGAGCGACCAACCTAGGCACGGGTAAGGCGCTGCCACGCATCCCCCCCATGCGTTGGGGTGCCTCTTTGTCAAGGCAATCGGGCCCTTTGCGCTTGGCCCTAGGGGTGGACAAGGTCCAAGCTCCCCGACTGGGCCCCAGCCAAGTGGCCACCGCTGGCTACAGCTTGTGGAACGCGCAATTGATTTACCGCCAAAAAG
>Ga0209357_1000449_pt1 | contig 16093 bp, 10 predicted proteins | sample LauGreFBDMM110SD_2_FD_187573 | JGI IMG/M metagenome (GOLD analysis project Ga0209357, IMG submission 187573) | Freshwater lake microbial communities from Lake Michigan, USA - Fa13.BD.MM110.SD (SPAdes) (version 3) | ecosystem: Environmental > Aquatic > Freshwater > Lake | place: Lake Michigan... | reverse complement strand
TGGCGATGGGATTGTTGAATTTCGATAGTTCGTTCATATTCATTTCCTCAGTGGGCATGGGCCCATGAAAACCTAAAGGCAGGGACAGAGGGCGGACCGAAATCCGCCCATCTCTGCTTTATTCTGCTGCCTCGGCAAAGCCTTCGTCACCCTCGATCAAATCATGCGCTTTCAGCTCAACATTGAGGCCGAGAGAGCGCATTTCCTTAACCAGAACGTTGAAGCTCTCGGGGATACCCGCTTCGAAGCTGTCATCACCTTTGACGATCGCTTCGTAAACTTTGGTACGACCGATGACGTCATCGGATTTGACCGTCAGCATTTCCTGCAAGGTATAAGCAGCGCCATAGGCCTGAAGTGCCCAGCATTCCATTTCCCCGAAACGCTGACCGCCGAATTGCGCCTTACCACCAAGTGGTTGTTGCGTAACAAGGCTGTACGGTCCGATCGAACGGGCGTGGATCTTGTCATCAACAAGGTGATGCAGCTTAAGCATGTAAATGATGCCCACGGTAACCTTGCGGTCGAACATGTCGCCGGTGCGTCCGTCGAACAGGTCGGATTGGCCTGAGCCATCCAGCCCAGCAAGCTGGAGCATCTTCGTGACGTCGGCTTCACGCGCACCGTCGAACACGGGTGTGCCCATGGGGACACCTGTTCTAACGTTACCAGCAAGCTCAATGATGTCGGCATCGCTGCGACCATTGATCTCGTCTGCGTAATTGTCCCCATAGGCCTTCGCCAAACGTTCACGCACGACTGCTGGAGGCGCCGCCGCTTGTGGGTTCGGGTTTGCATGGCGCCACTCTTCAAGAGCATCACCAATTTGCATACCCAAACTACGCGCGGCCCAACCAAGATGGGTTTCGAAAATCTGCCCCACATTCATACGTGACGGCACACCCAATGGGTTAAGTACGATGTCGACAGGGGTACCATCGGCCAAGAATGGCATGTCTTCTTGCGGAAGAATCCGCGAGATAACACCCTTGTTCCCGTGACGCCCTGCCATTTTGTCGCCTGGCTGTAGCTTACGCTTCACTGCGACGAAAACCTTGACCATCTTGAGCACGCCTGGTGCAAGCTCATCGCCACGCTCCAGCTTCTCACGACGATCTTCGAACTTCTCGACGATCAGTTTAACAGCTTCATCATATTGAACCTTGACGGCTTCAAGATCGCCTTGGACCTTGTCGTCGGCAATGGCGATTTTCCACCATTCGTAACGTTCGACTTCGCTGAGATTACCCTCAGTGATGATGTCGCCTTTTTTGATGCCCTTTGGCGCTGCTGCTGCAGTCTGACCAATGAGCATGTCTTTCAAGCGGTTGTAAGTCGCACGGTTCAAAATCGAACGTTCGTCCTCGCGGTCCTTCGCAAGGCGCTCAATTTCTTCACGTTCGATAGCCATCGCACGTTCGTCTTTATCGATACCATGACGGTTAAAGACGCGGACTTGAACCACAGTACCCGCAACGCCTGGCGAGAGACGCAGCGAGGTGTCTCGCACATCGCTTGCCTTTTCGCCAAAGATGGCGCGCAGCAGCTTTTCTTCTGGTGTCATCGGGCTTTCGCCCTTTGGCGTGATCTTGCCGACCAAAATGTCACCTGGGTGCACTTCAGCGCCGATGTAGACAATGCCGGCTTCATCAAGACTGCGAAGCGCGTCTTCACCCACATTTGGAATATCGCGGGTGATGTCTTCTGGTCCAAGCTTCGTATCGCGGGCCATGACTTCGAATTCTTCGATATGGACCGATGTGAAAACGTCGTCTTTCACGATACGCTCGGAAATCAGGATCGAGTCTTCGTAGTTATATCCGTTCCAAGGCATAAACGCAACGAGGCTGTTCTTGCCCAATGCGAGTTCACCCAGTTCAGTCGAAGGACCGTCAGCAATAATGTCGCCAGCTTCGATTACGTCACCGACCTTCACCAATGGCTTCTGGTTGATGCAGGTATTCTGGTTGGAGCGCTGGAATTTCTGCAACGTGTAGATGTCTACGCCCGACTTACCGGGCTCAACATCGCCAGTTACGCGGACGACGATACGGGTTGCATCGACTTGGTCGACGATACCTTTGCGGCGTGCGCCAATGGCAGCGCCGGAGTCACGTGCCACGGTTTCTTCCATGCCAGTTCCGACAAACGGTGCTTCTGCACGCAACAGAGGCACAGCCTGACGTTGCATGTTGGAACCCATCAATGCGCGGTTGGCGTCATCGTTTTCCAGGAACGGAATGAGCGATGCTGCAACCGAAACAAGCTGCTTTGGCGAAACGTCCATCAAAGTAATCTGGTCACGCGGCGCCATCAGGAATTCACCTGCTTCACGCGATGAAATCAGGTCTTCGACAAAGCTGCCATCGGCATTCAATTCGGCGTTTGCCTGCGCGATGGTGTTCTTTTGCTCTTCCATTGCGGAGAGATACACCACATCGTCGGTGACTTTATTGTCCACGACCTTGCGATACGGCGTTTCGATAAAGCCATATTTGTTCACGCGGCTGAATGATGCCAGCGAGTTGATTAGACCAATGTTCGGGCCCTCTGGCGTTTCAATCGGGCATATACGGCCATAATGGGTCGGGTGCACGTCGCGGACTTCAAAGCCTGCACGCTCACGGGTCAGACCACCTGGTCCAAGTGCCGAAACGCGGCGCTTATGGGTGACTTCCGAAAGCGGGTTGGTCTGATCCATAAACTGCGACAATTGCGACGAACCAAAGAATTCGCGTACTGCAGCGACTGCTGGCTTTGCGTTAATCAGGTCGTTTGGCATCACGGTCGATACATCGACCGAGCTCATACGCTCCTTCACGGCGCGCTCCATACGCAGCAAGCCTACGCGATACTGGTTTTCCAGCAATTCGCCGACCGAACGCACACGACGGTTGCCGAGGTTATCGATATCATCGATTTCGCCCTTGCCGTCCTTCAGGTTCACCAGTTCCTTGACTACGGCGAGGATATCTTCCGTGCGCAGCGTGGTGAGCGTGTCTTCAACGTCGAGGTTCAAACGCATGTTCAACTTTACGCGGCCAACAGCGCTCAGGTCATAGCGGTCTGCATCAAAGAACAGACCGGCGAACAACGCTTCTGCGGTTTCGCGCGTTGGCGGTTCGCCAGGACGCATGACGCGGTAGATCGCATCAAGGCCCATGTCGCGGTTCTCGGCCTTGTCGGCCTTCAACGTGTTGCGCATCCATGCGCCCGTGATGACATGGTCGATGTCGAGCAGTTCAAGGCTGTCGATGCCTGCCTTGTCCAACGCTTCGAGGTTTTCGGCGGTGATTTCATCGCCCGCTTCCACATAAATGCGGCCAGTCTTTTCATCGATAAGGTCGAACGCCGAATAACGGCCGAAGATTTCCTCGGTCGGGATCAGCAAGTCGGTCAGGCCATCCTTAACAGCCTTGTTGGCAGCGCGCGGGGTGATCTTTGTACCGGCTGGGAATACTACTTCCCCCGTCTTGGCGTCGACAATGTCGAACATCGGCTTTGAAGCGCGCCATTGCTCGGAATTGAACGGAATCTTCCATCCACCCTTGCCACGGGCAAATGTTACGCGGTCATAGAAGTGACCCAGGATTTCTTCGTCGTTCAGGCCAAGCGAGTAAAGCAAGGTCGTGACCGGAAGCTTGCGCTTACGGTCGATACGGACGTTAACGATGTCCTTGGCGTCGAATTCAAAGTCGAGCCACGAACCGCGATACGGAATGACGCGCGCTGCAAACAGATATTTGCCGCTGCTGTGCGTTTTGCCGCGGTCATGATCGAACAATACGCCCGGCGAACGGTGCATCTGCGATACGATAACGCGCTCTGTACCGTTGATGAAGAAGGTGCCGTTGTGCGTCATGAGCGGCATGTCGCCCATGTAGACGTCCTGCTCCTTGATATCGAGAACCGAACGCGCTTCGGTGTCGGGATCAACTTCAAACACGATCAGGCGCAACGTAACCTTCATCTGCGCCGCATAAGTAATTCCGCGCTGACGGCATTCTTCAACGTCAAATTTGGGATCTTCCAATTCGTAATGCACGAAGTCGAGTTCCGAGGTGCCTGCAAAATCCTTAACCGGAAAGACGCTGCGCAGTGTCTTTTCAAGGCCGGATACATAGCCAATCGACGGGTCGGAACGCAGAAACTGTTCATAGCTCTCACGCTGGACCTCAATGAGGTTGGGCATGTCGATAACTTCGTGGATGTTACCGAAAATTTTGCGGATACGCTTTTGACGCGACAGGGTCGCAGGAGCGGGACGGGATGCCATAAGCTGCTTTGCCTCAGTTAGAAATGCCAAGCGCAGGTAGATTGTCCACCAGACAAGAAAAGGCCGCATAGCAATGCCCGAAGATTCGGAACCTGCCGTGCAGCCGTTTCGCGTATGTGAAACCCATATCCATCAATGCGTTAGCCAAGTTGCGCGACGACAAGGCTGTTCCCGATGGGTTGGTTGTAGAGGAGACTTATAGAGGGGCAACAACGTCGGGTCAAGGCCCGCCCCAAGTGGCCTATCGCGTAAATCTGCGACAAATGGTCTCACCTAAATCGATGCCGGGCGAAGTGTAACCGGCTTTTTTCTTACAAACCACGACAAAGCGCATACCACTTCACATAACCAACTACCGCCTTTCCGCCATGCTTGATGGGGCGGGGCGGCCCTGCTAGGGGCGCGGTATGACTGAACTTGCTCTCATCCGTAATTTTTCCATTATCGCGCACATTGACCATGGGAAGTCCACGCTGGCCGATCGGTTGATCCAACAAACCGGCGGGCTCACCGCGCGTGAGATGACGAGCCAAGTCCTTGATAACATGGACATTGAAAAAGAACGCGGCATCACGATCAAGGCGCAGACGGTGCGGCTGGATTACACCGCGAATGACGGCCTCACCTATCAGCTGAACCTGATGGACACGCCCGGCCATGTCGACTTTGCCTATGAAGTCAGCCGCAGCCTTGCCGCATGCGAAGGCGCGTTGCTTGTCGTCGACGCCGCGCAGGGTGTTGAGGCGCAGACGCTCGCCAACGTGTACCAATCGATTGAGCATGACCATGAAATCGTGCCCGTCATTAACAAGATCGACCTTCCCGCTGCCGAAGTCGACAAGGTCAAGGCCGAGATTGAGGAAATCATTGGCTTGCCCGTCGACAACGCGGTCCTGACCAGCGCGAAATCGGGCATCGGCATTGCCGAAGTGCTTGAGGCGGTAGTCACCCACATCCCCCCGCCAAAGGGCGACCGCAACGCGCCGTTGAAGGCCATGCTCGTCGATTCATGGTATGACCCCTATCTGGGCGTCGTGATCCTGATCCGCGTCATCGACGGCTCGATCAAAAAGGGTCAGGAAATTCAGTTCATGGCCGCCGGCACAAAGCATTTGGTCGACCGCGTCGGCTGCATGCGGCCAAAGCTGGAGATCCTCTCCGAAATCGCCGCGGGCGAAGTCGGCATCATCACCGCGCAGATCAAGGAGGTTGCGCAGACCCGCGTCGGCGACACGATCACCGATGCCAAGCGCCCCGCCGCCGAACCGCTCCCCGGGTTTAAGGAAGTGCAGCCGGTCGTTTTCTGCGGCCTGTTCCCGACCGACGCCGCCGACTTTGAAAAGCTGCGCGAAAGCATCAGCAAGCTGCGCCTTAACGACGCTTCGTTCAGCTTCGAAACCGAAAGCAGCGCCGCCTTGGGCTTTGGCTTTCGCTGTGGCTTCCTTGGGTTGCTCCATCTCGAGATCATTCAGGAGCGCCTGACGCGCGAGTTCGACCTTGACCTTATCACCACGGCGCCTTCGGTGGTCTATAAGCTGGAGCTCAGCCGCAGCAAGACCGAGGATGCGCGCAGTATGGAGCTGCACAACCCCGCCGACATGCCCGACGTCAACCGCATCGACGAAATTCAGGAGCCTTGGATCGAGGCGACGATTTATTGCCCCGATGAATATCTCGGCAGCATCTTGAAGCTGTGTCAGGACCGGCGCGGCATTCAAAAGCAGCTGACTTATGTCGGCGGCCGGGCGCAGATCGTCTACGAATTGCCGTTGAATGAGGTTGTGTTCGACTTTTACGACCGGCTGAAGAGCATCAGCCGCGGTTATGCCTCGTTCGATTATCACCAGATCGGCCACCGCGAAGGCGACCTTGTGAAGATGAGCATCATGGTCAATGGCGACGCGGTCGATGCGCTCAGCATGATCGTACACCGCGGCACCGCAGAATCCCGAGGCCGCGGCATGTGCGAACGCCTAAAAGACCTCATCCCGCGCCATCTGTTCAAAATCCCCATTCAGGCGGCAATCGGCGGCAAAGTCATCGCCCGCGAAACCATCGCCGCGATGCGCAAGGACGTGACCGCCAAATGCTATGGCGGCGACATCAGCCGCAAGAAAAAGCTGCTGGAAAAGCAAAAAAAGGGCAAGGCGCGGATGCGGGAATATGGCAATGTGAGCATTCCGCAGGAGGCGTTTATCGCGGCGCTGCGGATGGGGGAGGAGTAAGCCCTCCCACTTCCATCACCACAATGCGGAAGGCTGCACATAAATTCCAATTCTCTGACTGACAGCGCGCGCTTGGTCTGCTAGGCGGCGCGCATGCTTAACCTGAACGGTATCACCGTGCGCCTTGGCGGACGCACTATCCTTGATCGCGCCACGGCGGCCTTGCCTCCTTATAGCCGTATCGGCCTAATCGGACGCAATGGTGCGGGCAAATCGACGCTGATGAAGGTGATGATTGGCTCGCTGGAGGCTGATGAGGGCAGCCTGGAGATGCCCAAGGGCACGCGCATCGGTTATATCGCGCAAGAGGCGCCTGCGGGGGATTCTACGCCGTTTGACAAAGTGCTGGCGGCGGATACCGAGCGTGCGGCGCTGATGATCGAAAGCGAGCAAGAGGGGCTTGACCATGACCGCATGGCCGAGGTGCATGAACGGCTGATCGCGATTGACGCTTACACCGCGCCTGCGCGCGCGTCGCGTATCCTTGTTGGCCTTGGCTTTGACGAAGACATGCAGGGTAAGCCGCTCGATAGCTTCTCCGGTGGTTGGAAAATGCGCGTGGCGCTGGCGTCGTTATTGTTTTCGCAGCCGGATTTGTTGTTGCTGGATGAACCGTCGAACCACTTGGATTTGGAAGCGACCTTGTGGCTGGAAAACTTCCTCAAGGGCTATCCCGCCATGATGGTGGTTATCAGCCATGAACGCGACCTGTTAAACAACGTCGTTGACCATATCCTGCATCTGGAGGGCGGGCAGGTGACTTTGTACTCCGGCGGTTATGACTCGTTCGAGCGCCAACGTGCCGAGCGTGCCGCGCAGCTGGCGGCGGCAAAGGCAAGCCAAGATGTGCAACGCGCCAAACTACAGGATTATGTCGCGCGGAATTCGGCGCGTGCCTCCACCGCCAAGCAGGCGCAGTCGAGAGCCAAGGCGCTGGCGCGGATGCAGCCGATTGCCGCAATGGCCGAAGATCCGACGTTGAGCTTTGACTTTCCAAGCCCGGACGAATTGAAACCGCCTTTGGTGACGTTGGATCTGGCGAGTGTCGGCTATACCGAAGGCAACCCGATTTTAGAGCGGTTAAACTTTCGGATTGATCCTGATGACCGGATCGCACTTCTGGGCCGCAACGGGAACGGAAAGACGACGCTGGCGCGATTACTCGCCGCGCAACTGACGCCAATGGAAGGGCAGATGAATTCCTCCGGCAAAATGCGCGTCGGCTATTTCACGCAATATCAGGTGGAGGAATTGGACGGCGATGATACGCCGCTTGAGCATATGACTCATCAGATGAAGGGTGCGAACCCCGGCGCGGTGCGCGCACAACTGGGGCGGTTCGGCTTTTCGGGCGCAAAGGCGACGACGAAGGTTGATAAATTGTCAGGCGGCGAACGTGCGCGGCTCGCGCTGGCGCTGATTACCCGCGATGCGCCGCATATGCTGATCCTCGATGAACCAACGAACCACTTGGATGTCGATGCGCGTGAGGCGTTGGTGCAGGCGCTGAATGAATATGAAGGCACTGTCGTGCTGGTCAGCCATGACCGCCATATGCTTGAGCTGACGGCAGACCGGCTGGTCCTCGTTGATGGCGGCACTGCGACCGAATTTTCCGGCACGATTGAGGATTATACCGATTTCATTCTGGGCAAGGGGCCCGCGAAGGAGAAGGTATCAAAGGCTGACCGCAAGGACGACAAGAAAGCTGCGGCTGCCGCGCGTGAGGCGCAAGCCAAGCTTAAGCGCGATGTGAGTGATGCCGAGGCTGACTTGGCCAAGCTTGAGGTTGTGTTGAGTGCGATTGACCGAGCGATGTTCGATCCTGCGTCGGCAGCAAACGAGTATAAGAACCTGACGATGGGTGAACTGTCGCAACGGCGTGGCAAAATTATCGCCGCGCAGGAAGCCGCCGAGGTTCGCTGGGTTGCGGCGGGCGAGGCGTTGGAGAAAGTCTCTTAGGGCGCAAGCTTCCAATTTCACGGTTCTCAACGGCGTAATTTTCAGCCACAGCAGCTCTTCGCAAATTGGTGCCGGCCTCGCACACCTATATTGCTAATTTATATCCAAAACGGATGCAAATATCGCCGGTTCTGGTGTAGTCTGAACCGATTTAGCCCTTCTGCACTTTTACGACCTAACTGTTACAGTTTTCCTCGCGTGTGCGTAGATCAGGATACGGCTTTGCAGGCGCATCATTCCAAGCGCATATGAAAGCAGCATATTTCGGTTCATTGGGCCCCTAATATCGCGGCCTTTGCCGCCGCGAAGCGCGCTTCGCCGAGCCCCTGAATGCGGACGTAATGCACATCATTTCTGACGAGTTCCAATGTGCACAAATCAAAAAACTGCTGTCGTTCAGCAGGTTGCGCATAGACGCGAAGGCCATCATCTACAAAGGGGATGTCGATATCGAGCAAAAGATAGAGGTCGGAAAAGCCTGTGAAGCTGTCGAAATAGCGGTCGCGCAGATAACCCGGCGTTGTGCCGAACATCATGTCCGCCCAGACGGCGGTGATGAGTGGATCTGTATCAAACAGCACAAAGCCAGCGCCCAGTTCGCTTGCGCGCGCAGCGGCAGCGCGGTTCATAGCGTCTTGCGTCTGCGCGATGTGGATCAGTTCTTGTCTGCCAATGTCTGTGCCATGCGCCTTACAATATGCGCGGCCATATTCGGGTACGACTTCGCATCCCAGTTCCGCCGCAAGCCGAGTGCCCAAGGTCGATTTTCCGGTACTTTCGGGGCCGTGAAGGCAGATACGCTTCATTTCTGTTCCGCCTTGCGCCATGCGATCAGTCCGGCAACAGCTAGGACCAGGAATAGCCCATAAAGGCCTGCGGTGAGATACAATTCCTTCATGGCATATAACGGAATGGAAATCAGGTTGACGATGATCCAGAAATGCCAGTTTTCTGCAAAGCGCCGCGCCATCAATATCTGTCCAGCAATGGAGAGCATCGCGACCGACGCGTCCCAATATGGATAGGTGGCATCGGTTTCAGCATGCATTACGGCGCCCCATGCCCAAATCGCGGCAATAGCGCCCAATATCCACAAGCCATAGCCCATAGCAGAAATGCGCCGGACAATGATGTCTCCGCTGTCTGCCTTGTTCCGCGTCCAGCTCCACCAACCGTACAGATTCACAACCGAAAAAAATATCTGTAGCCCAGCGTCGCTGTACAGCTTGGCATCACGAAAAATAAGGAAATAGAGCGAAACCATGATTATCGCGACGGGGAAATTCCACACCGATCGCTTAATAATCAATAAGATGTTGGCAATGCCAAGCAGAACGGCAAGGATTTCAAGTAAGCTCATGCTCGGTGATTTAGCGGCCCAGTCGCGGGACGCAAGTGCCGTGCATCAGTGCGGTTAAGTAAGACTAAATCCGGCAATTCTAACCCAACTGACATGGGCGACCCTTGCGATTAGTTCTAAACTAAGCAGAAATAGCCAGTGGCTCGCGCGCGGGGTTCACTGCGTGCACATCGGCTTGCAACGTATATCCAAAGCCTTATAACGCGCTGAGGCTAATGCCACATGCCGGGTCGAGTTTCAGGTTCTTGCGGAGCCATGCGACATGTGTGTCGATCGTCCGCGACTGCTATTCCACGGTCTTTTCCCACAAAGTCATCGATATTGTTCGAAGAATTAAACCGGTTTGTGTGTTGCCAGTTGAGGGAAAGCTGACACCGTCGATGCAGTTTTGTATCCCAGAATACTGATTTTATTGGTTTTTTAGATATACGGAATGACGCCGCATGACTGAGGTTGCTTATGTCTTCGGGTGAATTTCGTTGTGGTGGTGGATGATCGCGCGGGCAACATTTTGCATCAGGCCGTTCGTCACCTGCATATCGGAACGTGTCTGCGCGATCATGACAGCTACCGGATAAAGGCAACCATCCGGTGCCTTCATTACGCCTACATCGTTAATCGCGGTCGACGTCGAACCAAGGACTTGGCCGGTCCCCGTTTTGTGCGCGAGGCTCCAGTGCGGGGCGAGCCCTGAGCGCAGTCGGGATTTGCCGGTGTATGTGCCTGCCATGAGCTTTAGCAATTTTGCACCGGGGTCATTGGGGCCACGTTCACTGAAACGCTTTAGTACCAGAACAATAGTCCCGGGCGCGGCGCCATCAAGGGGCGTTTCCAGATAGGCCGCCAATACTGCCTCACGCTTTTCCATCGGAATACGCGATCGCTGCGCCTTGAATGCATTGCCTTGTCGGTATTGTGGTTTCCACTCAACGCCAGCGATTGCGCTTTGCAGCAGGACTTCGCCCGGACCGAAGCGAATGGACTGCACCTTGCGTCGGTCAAGCATCTGGTTGACCGATTGTGGCCCCCCTGCAACGCGCAACAATACGTTGTTGGCCAGATTGTCGCTGGCATTGATGGAATGCGCGAGCAATTCGCGTATGGGCATTTCGAATGAGTCCCGACCGTCGAGATAACGTTTTAAAGGCTGGCTGAAGACAACTACGTCGCCGCCGCTGACCTGGATGCGCTTATCCAGCGACAATTTGCCCGCAGCCTCCTGTTCCAAGATCGTCAGCGCAACCCACATTTTGGAAACGCTTTGCTGCGGAAAGCGTTCGGTCTGTCGCTTGCCGATTATGTCTTTGGAAAGTGGTGGATAGATAGCAATACCAACGCGGCCCGGAAACTTCTTCCAGAGCGCATCAATTTCAGACTGAAGCTTGGCATCGGCTGCAGCAATGGCATTGGTCGCTTTAATGGGTGAAGCGTCACCGGCTAAAGCTGTTGCCGTAAATGCCGATACGCCCAGGGCGATGGCGATAGCCTTTATATAGCCGCGCATGATATCTAACTTTTTGTTTTAGCCGGGGCAGCGGTTGGCATGCCAGCCTTCATCGGAGATTTTACCGTGACTGGCGTGGAGCCGAAATCGAGCCAGCGCGTGTTACTGGCTGCGGTCACAAGCATGATGGAGAGTATCGCGATCTGGATCAGAACAATGATAGCTATCCAAGCCTTTGCGTGGCGAAGCATTTGGACAACAACAATGCTGTTCGCTTCAAATTCATGGTGAATAAGATCAGTCGTCAAGCGGATTTCTGATACGGAAAGGCTGTGACTCTGGCGCAATTCGGCCAACTCTTCCTCTAGCGCGCGAACCGTTTTTACGATTTCAGCATGTCGCTGCTGCGTGCCATCCTGTATGCTGTCCAGATGCTCACGGATCATCTGCTCCGCCCGTGCCGGCTTGACACCAGCGGCTTTCAGCAGCCGTCCTAGGCCCTCAAGCTGCTTTACCTTAGCTGTCATTTGTAATGGCCATTGGGCTTGTTTTGATAGGTGACAGCGACATTGGAACCGTCGAAGGATGGCATTAACTTACTCCTACACGCTTGCTTTAAGATATGCTGCGACTTGTCTCTAGTTTAGATATGCTTATTTGCAATCGTTCACATTGCGAGGAGTATTTGACCAAATGGTCGGGCCGTGTAATTCTCCGCATGAGGGCAAAGGAGAGGACCATGGCGAGCAAGGCGGAAACCGGCGGAAACGCGAAAACGGGCAAAAAGAAATCGCAAAAGAAAGGCGCGCCTTTTTCGGGGATCGCAGGGGCATTTGATGCAGCTAATGATGCCACCATGGCACTCGGCCCGCTCGCCGGTTTGGCGCGGGAGGATTTCATTGGCGCAATTGGCCTAATGCTCCGCCAAACCGCGACCAACCCCGATAAGGCTTGGAAGGCGACAACCAACTTCTCCGAAGATGTCGTCAAGATCATGATTGGAAAGTCCGACCTTGCGCCTGACCCCAAAGACAAGCGTTTCATGGACCCGGCATGGACCTTCAATCCGTTTTTCAAGGCAGGCGCGCAATATTATCTCGCGGTGCAAAAGGGCGTCAAAAGCTATATCGAGGATTTAGATCTGGATGCGCTGGAGCGCGACCGCGCAAACTTCATTTCGCAGATCATCATCGACGCGATGTCGCCGACGAACAGCTTGATCGGTAACCCGACCGCACAGAAACGTCTGGTAGACTCCGGTGGCCTAAGCCTCGTGAAGGGCCTGAAAAACGCATATAATGACATGGTCCACAACGATATGATGGTGAGCCAGGTCAACAAAAAGCCGTTCAAGCTTGGCGAAAATGTTGCGACCGCAAAGGGTGCGGTAGTGTATCGCGATGAACGCTTTGAACTCATCCAATATGCGCCCACGACTGACAAGGTTTTCGCAACGCCGCAACTGACCATCCCGCCGCAGATCAACAAAATGTATATCAATGATCTGTCGCCAGAAAAATCGATCATCAAATGGCAGACCGACCACGGAATTCAGCCATTCATGATTTCATGGCGTAACCCCACCCACGACATGGGCGTTTGGGGCATGGCCGAATATATCGAAAGCTGCATCAAGGCACTTGATGTCGTGTGTGAGATTACCGGCAGCGACAAGGTCAATATTTCCGGCGGCTGTTCCGGCGGGCAGACGATGTCGGTGCTGCTCTCCAAACTCGCGTCGATGGGTGACACGCGCGCTAACGCCATTACGATGATGGTGTGTGTTCTCGAACCAAGGCCCGGCGACACTGAGGCGGCGAGCCTTGTGTCGCACAATGGCATTGCGCTGGCACGGCAACGCGCCGCGAAAAAGGGCGTGATTGAGGGCAGCAGCCTTGCGCGCGGCTTTGCTTGGTTGCGGCCCAATGACCTGATCTGGAACTATGTAATCAACAACTATCTGCTCGGCGATGATCCGCCGGCGTTTGATATCCTTTTCTGGAATGCCGATGCGACTAACCTATCGTCGGCGTTGATGGGCGATTTCTTGGAGCTGTTTGAGGCCAATGCCTATGCTGCGCCGAGTGCGCTCGACATTGCCGGACACACGCTTGACCTGACCAAGGTGACGGGCGATTTGTTCGTTTTGGGCGGGACAACCGACCACATTACGCCATGGCGCGCATGCTATCGTTCGACGCAATTGTTCGGCAGCAAAAATGTCGAATTCATCCTGAGCCAAGCAGGGCATATGCAAGCGATCCTTAACCCGCCGGGCAACCCCAAGGCGAAATACTGGAAGCATTCGAACGGCAAGACCCCAGCCGACGTCATAGAATGGATGAAAGGCACCGAAGAAGTCGCCGGAAGCTGGTGGCCATATTGGATGGAGTGGCTCCACGCCCGCTCCGGCGCAGAGGTTGCTCCACCTGCAACGCAGGGGAGCAAAAAGCATCCAGCTATGGACCCCGCACCTGGCCTGTACGTTTTGGAGTGACGCGTTTGATCAGGTGTTTTGGCATGGCTCTTTCTTCCTTGCGTGCAGGGGACCAGCCGCTAGACTGCCTGCAACGCTCGCGATAGACACGGCAAAGGAACAGATATGACCAAAAAACGCGCGCCGACATTCAGCATGGAAACCGTTGATGGCCGCGTATTGCGGGTCGCGGTTTGGCGTGCCAGCGCACCGACGCATAATCTGCCGATATTGTTCTTTAACGGTATCGGCGCAAATATTGAGGCGATGGCGCCGATGGCCGAACTGTTGGATGACCGTGACTTTATCACTTTTGATATGCCCGGTATTGGCGGATCTCCAGATCCGGTTGTGCCGTATAATGCGATCCTCATGTCACGGATTGCGGCGTTGCTGCTTGATCGGTTTGAGATGCCGGTTGTCGACGTGATGGGCGTCAGTTGGGGCGGGGCGATGGCGCAGCAATTTGCGTTGCAGAATACAGCGCGCACCAACAAACTCATCCTGTGCGCAACCAGCGCAGGCACGTTGATGGTACCTGGTAATCCTGCCGCTTTAGTCAAAATGGCCGACCCGCGGCGTTACATAGACCCCGACTTCATGGCGAAGCATTTCAAGACGCTGTACGGCGGTATGGTGGGCAATAAGTCGGAGCATATTGGCCGGATCACGCCGCCGTCGAAGACCGGATATTTCTATCAGTTGATGGCGATGATGGGATGGACCAGCGCGCCATTACTGCCTTTTTTGAAAACTGAAACATTGATCATGATGGGCGATGATGATCAGATTGTGCCGCTGGCGAATGGCAAGTTTTTAAATTTCCTGATCCCTAACAGCGAATTGTTCGTGGTGAAAAATGGTGGGCATTTGTTCCTGCTGAGCCATGTTGAAGAGAGCATCACGGCTATTCGGGTCTTCCTTGATCGCGATGCGAGCAAGGCACGAAAGGCCGCCTGATATCCGGCTGTCTTTCGAATATCTCAAACGATAGGACAATGTCGGAATAACGCGTTTTCCCTTAGTTTTGCATTGTCACGATAAATTCGCAATTCACCTGCTAGAACAATATCTTATTCAAAACAGGGGTGGTCGCATTATGTTTAAGTCTATTGGTGTTATTGCTGGCGTGGATGCCGAAGCGGCTGCCCTGTTCCCCGGTCAAAGCGCAAATGTTGAGGCGCTGCACGGCTTTATGGTGCGGCAGCTAAAATTTGCGGACCGTAACATTGCCATTACGTGCAGCGGCATTGGCAAGGTAAACGCGGCAATGGCCGCAATGATGCTGGTTGAACATTATCACGCCGACCTTTTGATTGTTGTTGGCACGGCGGGTAAATTGAACGGCCGCGACGGGGCTTGCTTCCAAATCGTGGAGGCCGTGCAGGGCGATTATGGCGCATCACGCTCCGACGGCTTTGTGCATTATAGGGCAGGGGCGTGGCCTATTGGCGAGGCGCATGCCGAACCCTTCTACGCCGCTATCATGCCGGAGACGGGGCTACCCAAGGTGCGCGTCATTACCAGTGATTGCTTTATGGAAAACGCTGACCATGGCGAACGGCTGCATAAGGCGTTGAGGGGTGATATTGTCGATATGGAAACTGCCGCCGTGGCACAGGCAGCTTCGCGCATGGACATTCCGTGGGCCGCGATAAAGGCTGTCAGCGATTATGCCAATGGCAATAGCGCTGGCGATTTTCAGGCCAATTTAAAATATGCTGCACGATTGGCGGCAGAGGCAACACAGCGCATGATTGCCGATTTACCGCAGGGGCTAAATTAACAATCCCACGGCATGGATGATGATGCCTGCCATGCCGCCTACCAAAGTGCCGTTGATGCGGATGAACTGAAGGTCGCTGCCAACCGCATTTTCCACGCGATCCGTAATGGTGGATGCATCCCAGCGGGCAATGGTTTCGGACACCAGCTTGACGATATTGTCGCCGTAATTCTCGGTCGTGCCAACAATGGCGCGGCGGGCAAAGCGGTTGATTTGATGCTTGAGCCGTGCGTCTTCTTGCAAAGTCCCACCAAGTTTAATCAGCGCATCGCCAAAGCTGCCCGCTAGCGCCGCGTCTGGGTTGCGCGCCGCCTTTAACAGGCCATCGCGGCCTTGATCCCACAGGCTGTTGATCCATTTGCTCATCGCAGGGTTTTCGAGCAATTGTCCCTTCCAGTGCGCGACCTTGGCTTGCAATTCCTTGTCATGACGCAGGTCGTGGGCAAGCTTTGCAAGCCCTTCTTCGCCCTTTTCCCGCAACGGATGATCCGGGTCTTCCACCATTTCGTGCAACAGCTTATTCAAGCCATTGACGATGGCGTTAGCCAGTTTTTCGTCAAGGCC
>Ga0209357_1000443_pt1 | contig 16283 bp, 14 predicted proteins | sample LauGreFBDMM110SD_2_FD_187573 | JGI IMG/M metagenome (GOLD analysis project Ga0209357, IMG submission 187573) | Freshwater lake microbial communities from Lake Michigan, USA - Fa13.BD.MM110.SD (SPAdes) (version 3) | ecosystem: Environmental > Aquatic > Freshwater > Lake | place: Lake Michigan... | reverse complement strand
TTAATAAATGATCCAAAGGTAGATGCGGTATATATCAGCTTGCCAAATAATCTTCACAAGCCACTTGCTATCAAAGCACTTAAGGCTGGCAAGCATGTTCTGTGTGAGAAGCCGCTAGCAACGAGTCAGCAAGAAGCGCAAGAAATGTTTGATGTGGCAAGAGAAAATCAGCGCCTTTTAGTTGAGGCTATTTGGTTTAGGTGGCACCCAAGAACTATCAAAGCGATGCAGGTAATTGCTGCAGGTGAGATTGGTGAACTGCTTAAGGTAGATGCAACCTTCACCTTTGAAAACAGCACATTTAGTAATTACCGCTTTGATCCCTTACAAGGCGGAGGGGCGTTATTAGATCTTGGGCCTTATCCACTACATCTTTTAGCTGCTTTAAGTGGTGTGGGCTCGGCAATCTCTTTGCATAATGTGCAGCAAAATATGAGTGATTCCGGTGTTGATTTAACAACCACCGTTAAAGGGGTTTGTGGCGAGAAGCTTGCCTTTAATTTTCACCTCTCATTTGAGCAGGATCCCAAACAGGAGATCAGCATTACTGGCAGTAACGGGCAACTTAGCTTTGGCATGAATGATGCCTTTACCAATTGGAAGAGTGTGTCAAGTATGAAAGTAAATGGCAGCATAGATAGCTTTGCTGCGGTAGATCCATATCAGTTAATGGTTGAGGCGGTATCAGATTCAATCGCAGGTATTAAAAGCTGGCTGCCATCTGCTGCTGAGAGCATATTTGTAATGAGGGCACTTGATCAGATAAGTACAGGTAAAAAGTAAGGGTAGATCTAAGTGCGGTAAGTATTGGAAATAAGTAAACAAAAGAAGTAAGAAAAGATAGCCACCCTTAAAAAGGGGGTGGCTTTTTTAATTAGTAGGTGTTTAGGCTCTATTAATTGTTAATCGAGATCGGAGTCGCACTAGTTTTTTAAGAAGCATGCGTCTCAGATATAAATGCTAATAGAGCATTATACCTAGAGTTCCAAATCTCTTTGCTCAGATTGCTGTCTGGAGCAATAATCTCAGAACCATGGAAAGCACCATCAAATACTCTAAACTGAGTTGGAACATTACTAGCTTTCAACCTTTGAAAAAACAAAATATTTTCATCTTTGAATAAGTCAAATTCTCCGACATCAGAGTAACAAGGTGGCAGAAGCTCAAGATTTTGCGCTCTGGCTGGTGCCGCGTATTGATCTGCTGGTAATTTTCCTAAATACAATTTCCAGGCTTGCAAATTAGCAGCCCTATCCCAAATCTTGAAATTCAATATCTCACGTGAGGACTTGGTGATATTTCGATCATCGATCATTGGATAAATCGGCAACATATACTTTAGGGCGTTACTTCCACTGTCTCGCAATTTTAATGCTGTCGCTATAACCAAACCTCCACCAGCTGAATTCCCATAAATACCAATATTATTTAAATCAATTCCAATTTGGAAGGCGTTATTAAAAACCCAATTAACTCCATTTAGGCAATCATCAACAGCTGCTGGATATGGAAATTCAGGGGCTTTACGATAGTCCAAAGAAGCAACTACAACGTTCATCTTTGCTGCCAGTTTCTTGCATAGATTGTCGTTTCGATCTAGATCACCCATTATCATTCCACCGCCATGAATAAAAATTAAGCCGGGGTGCAGTTTAGATTTTTTAGACTTAGGTGAATAAATTCTTATCTCACTCGAGGTTTTTTCTCCTAGTCTCTTTGCATAAAATTTTAAAGGCACCATGCCGGGATCTACATCGATAAAGCTGTGTTTATACCTAGCACTCCATTCAATCCTACGCAGCTTAATATCAGCAATGGAGTTTATTCCTTCTGGATACAGATCAATTAATTCATCTAATTTTGCCTGTGAGTCCGGATCTATTTTGCGTATCTCTTCCGTAAATTCCTCCTAATCCAATCTTAAATCATAAAAATCATATGACCTAGCCATTTAAATCTACTACTTGACGTAACTCATGACTAGTGTAGATTTTGATCAATAATTTTGAAAAAGGGGAATAAAGTGTCTGATGCCAGCCAAAGGATTACTTTCAAAGGTTCCACTTGGGGCCACGAAAGAGGATATGCGCCATTAATTTCTCTCAGCGAATCTCATTCAGATTTATTTCCAGCAAATGTTAACTGGGAGGTTCGGACGTTACAACAGTTTGCAGATCAATCGATAGGTGATCTTGCAGAGATATATGACTTTATTGTGTTCGATCACCCGTGGATAGGAGAAATTGCTTCTAAGAAATATTTTTATCCATTAGACGAGTTACTGTCAAAAGATTTTCTAGCTGATCAGGAACGTAATTCAGTGGGTTCTTCCTATAAAAGCTACATTTGGAAAAATCAAATCTATGGAATCCCGATTGACGCTGCTGGACACGTGAGCGCCTATCGACCAGACTTGCTAAGAAATGGTGAGTCAATCCCAGATACTTGGTCTAACGTCCTAGATCTAGCGAAATCTCAGTTTCAAAAAGGTGAACCAAGGATTGCGCTTTCATTAGATCCAGTGAACATATGGTGCTTATTTATGACTTTGGCTGCAAATTTAAAACTAAAGCCTTATACAGATGGAAGTCATATAGTGCCAAGACAGTTTGGAATCCAAATCTTAGAGCAGATAATCGAAATTGCTAAGTATGGACCGAAGGAAGCATACAATTGGAACCCCATTCAAGTTCTAGATGCTATGAGTAGTACTGATGAAATTCTTTATTGCCCTTCTTTATTTGGTTACTCAAACTACTCAATCGCAGGATTTCGAAAGAATCTTGTTGAGTTCAGTTCTATCCCAGATGGTGGGTTTGGAAAAATTGGTGGGATTCTAGGTGGGGCTGGAATTGGTATTACTAAAAGTTGCAAGAATCCTGAAGTTGCGGCAAAAATAATTGAAATTATTGCTTCACCCAAAATACAAAGTACCCTTTACCCATTCTCAGGAGGCCAGCCTGGCCACCGATCGGCATGGCTAGATTCAGCCGTGAACAAAAATACCTCGAATTTTTACCGGAATACGCTAGAAAATTTGGATAACAGTTACTTAAGGCCAACTTTCCCTGGTTTTATAGAATTACAAACCAAATCTGGCGACATCTTTTCTGAGGTCATCCATGGAAGAAGTACACCTAACGATGCTTTGGATTCAGTGGATCAGTTGTACAGAGACATCCTTCGTAAGTGGGAGTCGTTTTCCTAAAAATGGCATTGCGCATAGCTATTGCTGAATTAAAACAGGAAAGCAACACCTTCGCTAAATTTACAAATTTAGAGGATTTCAAATCATTTCACTTGTATGAGGGAACTCAAATATCCTCATCGATGAAAAATACAAATTCAGAAATTTCAGGATTTTTTGAAGTTCTAGAGGAAAATAATTGTGACATCTTCCCGATTATGGCTGCGTTTTCAATGTCAGGAGGGCCTGTTAATGAAGACACTTTTAACGAACTAGTAAATACTTTAGTCTCAAAAATTTCGAAACTTGGTCATCTGGACGGAATCTTAATTGCATTGCATGGTGCTATGGTGACGGAAGGCTTTGCTGATGCTGATGCTGAAATTCTACAAAGAATAAGGAATTTAGTTGGCACACAGATACCTATTTGTGTCAGTATGGACTTACACGCAAATTTAACGACTAAGAAAATGGATCTTGCCACTTCAATATCTGGATTTCATACTTGTCCGCATACTGATTTAAAACTTACAGGTATTAGAGCTGCCAAAATTTTGATGCGTATTCTAAAACAAGAATCTCAACCGAAAATGGTGATGATTAAATTACCATTAGTTATCCCTGCTTCCATGCATTTAGATTCACATCCAGGGCCTTATCAAGACGTTTTAAGCTATGCGTTTTCAAACACAGATCTTGGCCTGATTGATATTTCTGTTTTTACTGTTCAGCCATGGCTGGATATTGAGAATTTAGGGTCAGCAGTGCTGGTCGTAGCTGAAGGAAACTTGAATAATGCAGAAGCAATTGCAAATGACATTGCTCTGAATATTTGGGAAAAGCGTCATGAACTTAATAACTTGAAGTTACATGAGGTAGGGCCAACCCTCGAAAAAGCCTACGCCAGTAATTCCTCACCAATTATCCTGAGCGATCTGGCTGACAACAACATGGCTGGCAGCCCTGGTGACAGTACGGTAGTTATCGAGCAGGTTATTTCCATGAATAACAATAAAATAGTTTTTTCAACTATTACGGATCCAGTTTTTGTAGAAAATAACATGAAGCTCAAAATTGGTGAATTTGTGACGGGTAAAATAGGTGGTCTCTATGGATCTGATTTTTATCATCCCATCGAAATCAGTGGTGAAATAATTTCCAAAGGTGATATTTCCTTTATTTTAAGCCAGCAAAGTTATCATGGCTATAAAGTGAATTTAGGAAACACGATAGTAATTAAAATCAATCAATTATTTATTGTTGTTACTTCAAAGCCAGCAATGACTTCGGATCCGAAGTTGTATCAATCTGTTGGACTTGATATTGATCAAGCACACGTGATCGTTGTGAAATCACATGCTGCATTCAAGGATGGGTATCGAAATCTCATGAAAGATTTTTATTTACTTAATACCCCTGGAATGAGTTCTGATAATTTGTCCCAACTAAAATTTAAGAACATCAAAGATCCTCTCTACCCGTGGGATAAAGAAACTAAGTTTCACCCCTCAATCTATCGAAACTAGGAGGGCGTTTTTCAAGAAAAGCACTCACGCCTTCTCTTCCCTCACTGCTGTCAATCAATTTATGAGTCAATTCAATTTCAAGTTTAAGCGCTTCCAGCAAATCTAAATCTAATCCCGATCGCATCAATCCTTTGAGTACGCTAATTGCGCTTGGTGCGCGTTTGAGTACTTCAGAAATATACTCATCTAATTCTGTGTCGAACGTATCATCCTCAAAAAGGGCAGATATAAGTCCACAGTTCAAAGACTCTTCTCCACGTAACCATCGACCTCGCATCATCATTTCGTTTGCTTTAACTCTTCCCACAAGCCTTGGAACAATTTGAGTTCCACCACCTCCTGGTAGCAAACCTAAACTCAGTTCGGGTAAGCCTAGTTTTGCACTCCGATTAGCGACCACTAAATCACAGTGGAGCGCCAACTCTAATCCACCACCTAATGCATATCCTTTTATCGCAGCTAAAAAAGGCTTTGGAATTTCAAATATTTTGTTTTGAATTGCACCAGCATAAACAATGAATTCTTTGAACTCTTGTTGTGACATAGTTCTATACTGCTCGATATCAGCGCCAGCAATAAATGCTTGATCACCAGCACCACGCAAAACACATAACTTTAAATTTGATTTCGCGTAATAATCAAAAGCTTCACCGAGAAGTTTCCATACTTCTACAGACAGCGCATTGTGCTTCTCAACTCTATTTATAGTGACATAAAAGACTGAATTTTTCTCATGAGTTATGACTACCGACATTATGCTACCACTGGATTATTATTTGGATTATAAGTTTCGACCAACAATTCCTCTATCGAGATAATTTTTTCAATTATCAGAGATCTTGCCTCACCCTTTGCGCTTTCCAAAAAACGAAGACCGAATGGATCCAGTTTGTTTCTTAAAAGAAACAGTTTATTTTCGTCAACCTGATAATTTTGAAATTCAAGAATTCTTTCCAATCGTCGAGTCGTTTCATTTAATTTACTTACTCCTAGATTTGAAACATACAAACTAACTCCAGGTTTCAGGCCAGCCTTTAATCTTTCCTTCTCCGTGAGCAAAGTACGCTGCGAACTGACCATTTCTACTTTCTCTACCCTACTCAAATCATTTTCATTCATCTGATAGACGACAAAATTGCGGTGCATATCAGAAACATCAGCCATGCCACCCTGCCCAGGCAATCGAATTCTTTTTCCAGATGGGGAGGTTACCCAAAAGTTATTAGCCCGTAAACTCTCGTCAATTTGAGCTACGGCAACAACTTCATAATCAATGAATCCTGGTTCATAATATAAATGAAACGTGTCATCTCCTCCCCAATGCATCTTAGAAGTTTGAAAGTCAATGGATTCGCCAATTGAAAGTAAAAGTGGACGGGCAGCTACATCAACATATCCACCAGCAACAGTCATAATCACAATATCTTTGTAATGCATCTTGCCTAAAAAGTAGGAGCCCTGCGCAAGAGGTGAGACTGCACCTGCTGACAATATCTCCCCTGGACGATACAAATCTGCCAAGTAGCAAATCATTTTATCTTCAATTGAAATTTCCTGCGTGTCTTCTGTTTTGAAATTTTCAATGAAACTTTCAATCTGAGATAGAGATAACTTGGCTGCATTCCGAACATATCTTTCCCGCTCTGGATTTAGTGTTAGATTTTTTTCATCTAGATCTGATTCTGCATAATTTTTTATTGCACGGTAATCCGTAACATAGTAGGGTAAACAAGAGGTTGGATATGCACCCATGGGAATATGAACGATACTCATATCTCGAGTCCAAGGAATAAAAGTTGAATTTTGTTCAAAAGTTAAGTTGTCGACAATTTTTTCAACGCTAACAATTATTTTTTTGGCAGCTCCAATGTATGAGTTATCCAGACCTTTTGTTCCCCGAATTAATACGTTTCCATTTTTGTCCGCCTCTTGAGCATGCACGATAAAATAATCAATAGGTAAAGCAAAGGCTTTTGCCAGTCCACTGTGATCATCAATCGTTTCATAAGTTTTTAGAAAATCTGATGTTGGTTTTTTAAAAACAGCATACGGCTGATTTCTTGCCGCAGCATCACATGCGTTCATTAATGTTAGCGCTGAGTATTCGTGGGCAACTAGTTCATTATTTTCCATAGCCTTGCGAAATCTCGGGGCTAATCCAAAAATATCTAAGCTTGAAAAACAGAAGGAGATTTCACCTACTTTTCCTGGTGTTTCCAAAAAAATTTCCAACGGAATATTGCCACTCCATGCAATGTAATGAAGATTTTTTACAGGTGATTTCTTTATTTGATGGATTAATGCCATCGGTAGACGAGTAAAAAGAGCACCACCAATTGCTATTGATGATCCGTCAGGGATTTGCCCTATCGCTTCCTCAAGGGTAGAAAATCCCTTCAATTTAAACCGCTCTTGGTTTTGATATTATTCCGCGCTCATAAAAGTCTGAAATTTCTGATGCGCTGAGCCCAAAGTACTCCTTTGCTAACTCATCAGCATGTTCAGAGAATAGTGGAGGGTGCTTTCTAATCTTAGATGGTGTTCCATTAAATTTCACTGGAATGCCAAGAGTTTTCAAGGTTCCAGCTGTTGGATGGGGAATAGATACCACCATCTCGTTGTGAAGAACTTGTGGGTCTTTTATTACAGCCGCATAGTCTTGAAGCGGTGCACACCATAAGTCTTTTTCAAGCATCTTGTGAAGCAAATCATCCACTTTCCATTTTTGGGTTTGAACTTCAATAATTATCTTAAACTCATCTCGCCTAGGTATCTCATTTTTACTATCTAAGGTTTTAAATTCCTCAATTCCTAAAATTTCACCTATGTCCTTCAATGGATTCATGGCGATTGCAATCCATCCGTCAGAACATTTATAGATGCCGTATGGAGCGCCAGTCCAAGGATTCGCGATTCCCGCACTGCTTCGTTCTGGCTGGATTCCATTTTGTAAATACGCCGTAAACTGATCGGTTTGTGTAACAAGTATTGAGTTCATTAAATTAACTTCTACAGATTGCCCTTGCCCTGTTTTGTTTCGTGAAATTAATGCAGCTAGGGTTGCATAAACTATATGAAATCCGGCGGTTAAGTCAGCAATGCCAGCCGCAATTGGAGTTGGTGGATCATCTTTTCGACCGATCACAGTTGGAAATCCGGTTATAGCCTGTGCGAGTAGATCCTGTCCGGGTCTAGTTACATATGGGCCGGAACTTCCATAGCCAGAACTTGAAACCAAGATAATATCAGGGTTAGTTTTTTTCAAAGATTCATAATCTATGCCAAGACGCTTCATTACACCTGGTCGAAAGTTTTCAATCACTACATCAGCCTTGTCACATAATTTTCTAACTAACTCAAGACCTTCTTTGGATTTAAGATCAATTCCAATACTTCTTTTATTTCTATTGAAAGATAAATAGGAGACGGTTTCACCACCGGCGTAAATACCGCTGAGAGCAAAATTTCGCATCCAATCTCCACCAGGGGGCTCTATTTTTACTATTTCCGCTCCCATGTCACCCAGGATCATGGTTGCGAAAGGCCCCTGCGCTAACTGGGTGAAGTCGGCAATTAAAACTCCATCTAAAGGTCCGTTGTTCGACATCTGTTCCTTACTTCTTACTCGAGGTGAATTGTGTTTTTAATTGCTTAATATCTTCTGACGAATCATATCGATAACATCTTGCTGTTGCCCCTCCATCTACCGCTATTGATTGCCCTGTAATAAAAGAAGCTTTATTAGAAAGAAGAAAGGCAGTAACTTCAGCGATCTCATGTGGCTCACCTAATCGTTCCAAAGGATGAATCATGGCCATATCAATTTCGGCTTTTACGGGGTCACTAGATTCAGATATTACCTTTACAAGCATTTCAGTTCTGATTGCACCTGGAGCAATTGCATTCGCCCTGATACCAAGCGGGCCGTACTCAACACATAAATATCTTGTTAGTGCGTCCACTCCTCCTTTTGCAGCATCGTAGGCAGCCCACCCATTAAAGGCTGATCTTCCATGAATGGATGAGATGTTTACGATGCTCCCTGAAATTTTATCTGCTATAAATGAACGAACCGCTGTTGAGCATCCCCAGTACACGGCAAAAAGATTCACATCAAAAAGTCTGTCCACTTCTTCTAAGTTTGGCTCATGCAAATTACCACCCAGAGCAATTCCGGCATTATTAACCCAAGAAGTTAATGGGGCAACTTTTTTTGCTTCGGTGGCCGCCTTTAATAAAACCTCTTTCTTACAAATATCTTCATTAATTATTAAGGAATGGCCTTTAAACTCAGCCGCGGCAGATGAAGCTGAATCAACATTAGATTCAATTCCAACTACAAAGTAGTTTTCAGCGACAAGCTTCTTAAGAATGGCCCGACCAATTCCAGATCCAACCCCAGTAACAACTACACTTTTATCCACGTTTTACCCCTTATTACTTGGCGGATTTAGATTTTTGAGAAATCTGATCAACAAGAACTGCGATAATCAAGGCTGCACCAAGTGCTGTTGTCTGTCCATAAGAAGGTAGTTGCAAGTGGGCAAAACCGTTAGAAAGTGTGGCCAATATGCCAACCGCAATCGCAGTTCCAACAATTGAGCCTCGACCCCCCGCCAGACTTGTTCCACCAAGGATTACTGCAGTGACCACTGATAATAAATATGATGTGCCAAGTTGTGGAGATGCAGCCCCCAACTGAGTTACAAGAATGACCCCAGCAATGGCGGCTGAGAACCCGCTTACTGCATAGAGGCCCAGCGGTAAAGCCTTAATTGAAACTCCTGAGAGTCGAGCTGCCTCACGATTACCACCGAGAGCAAAGATATTTCTACCAACAACAGTCTTTCTCTCCATGAATAGTGCAAAACCCATGATGACAAATAAGATAATAACTAAAATAGGGATATTAAAAGGTTTTGTGTACAGAAACCAATCAAATAAGTCATCACGTATAGACACAGTTTGACCTGCCGATAAAATAAAAGCTAAGCCAGAAAAGAAAGACATAGTACCTAAGGTGGTTATAAATGGGTTTACACCAAGTTGCACCACGATGAAGCCATTTAACAATCCAACAGCCACGCCTACCGCAAGTGCAATCAATACCACTAGCCGACTATCCATTCCAGTTGCTAGCAATTTGCCCACAATAACTGTTGTTAATGCGACGACACTCCCGACTGATACATCTATTCCGCCTGAAATAATTAAGGGTGTCTGAGCTGCCGCCATTATGCCAAGAGCTGTTGCACCGACAAGAATAGTTATTAGGTTATCAAAAGTTAAAAAGTACTCCTTGGCCTGCGATCCAAAAAAAGCGACTAGTAAGAACAGCATCAAAAACAAGCCTTGACTTCGAAGAGCTTTTCCAAGCCGGCCTTGCTCTTTCTTTGCAGAATTTACAGTCGGTGACTCGCTAGTTGTATCTTTCATTAGCTCACCTCTAAATATGCGGCTTGCGCCACCTCTTGTTGTGTTGGTTTTGTCTTGTTCATAGCTACTCTTCCTTTCCTAATCACCGCTACTCGGTCTGATATTTTTAAGACTTCTTCAATATCACTAGTAATTACAAGTACCGCTACTTTATTTTCATAAGCCAACTGCTGCAATAACTCATAAATTTCCATCTTTGATCCAACATCTACCCCTCGAGTCGGATCATCTAAAATTAAAATCTTACAACCTGTTAAAAGCCATCGTGATAACAGCACCTTTTGTTGATTTCCGCCTGACAAGGAGGTGACTGAGTTTTCAAGACTTTCTGTCTTAATTGATAAGTTATCAACCCAATTTCGCGCAGATTTAAACTCTAATTCTTTTTGTACAATTCCAAGTCGAGAGAGTGTTTTTAGGTAAGCCAGTGTGATGTTAGCTTTTATAGAGCGCTCTAACAGCAAACCTTGAGTTCTTCGCTCAGCCGGAACGTACCCGATACCTTGACTGATGGCACTTTTGATGGAACCCAAACGAATTTTCCTGCCATCCACGATTATGTCGCCAGATCGAGGTTTGTTTGCGCCGAATAGAGTCATTCCAAGGTAATCCCTACCTGATCCAGCTATTCCGTATATTCCTAAAATTTCCCCATAATTTAAAGTAAAATCTAAATCTGAAATCCCAGTTGTAGTGCAAAGTCCACTTACTTGCATAGCTAATCCGACTTCAAACTCTTTTTGCTTTGAAGATTTAACTAAATCCTGCGATTCCCGCCCCAGCATCGATGAGACTAGTCTTTCCTTACTGCCTTCATTTTTATTGAACTCGTCAACTACTTTCCCATCCCGAAGAACCACCACACGGTCTGCGATATTTAAAACCTCATCCAGTCGGTGACTTACAAAAATTATGCCAACTCCCTGATCGGAAATAGTCCTTAGAAGTTTTATTAGACTAGATGCCTCTGCATAACTCATAGGCGCTGTAGGTTCATCAGCAATTAATATTTTGGCTCCTGGCGTCAGGGACCTGGCTATTTGCACAAATGCTCGATAAACAACTGGCAATTCGGAAACTTTTAAGTCAAGGTTAATCTCATCTAGCCCAAGACTAGACAATCTCTCTGCGGCTTTGATTTTCATGCCTGCGTAATCAACTAAAAAAGGTAATTTTCTTGTTGGGTAGTGGCCAAGAAGAACATTTGTTGTTACATCAAGCTCTGGACAAAGTTGCAATTCTTGAGATGCAAGCTTTATGCCAGCCAGCTCTGCTGTGCGCGGAGATGAAATATTAACTTCCATACCTTCTATGAATATTTTCCCTGAATCTTTACTTACCAAACCGGCGGCTATCCCAGCTAGGGTTGATTTTCCAGCCCCATTCTCGCCAACAAGGCAAAGGATCTCACCTGCATTCACTGAGATTGACACATCGGATAAGGCTTGAACCCCACCGTAACTTTTACTCACGGATTTTATTTCCAAGACAGGACCCTTTCGGGCCCTGTCTTGGCGATTTGAATCGATCATGTTCTCGCTACTCTAAAAATCCTGGGAAATACTTAACAGGCAGATTTAGGGTAGAACTTACCAACATTTGATTTTGTAAGCAGAGTTGTTGGTAGAACTACATGATCAGGTACTTTTTGCTTATTAATCAGACCGATAACAGCTGGAATCAAATACTTTCCATAGTTTTCAGGGAAGTATGCAACGCTTCCATACAGCTCACCTGAACAGATATTGGAAAGAAGTGATGCTCCTTGACCGACTGCAAGCAGATTAGCCATGTTGCGCCCTGACGCCTTGTACGCCTGGACCATTGCCACGGTGTTGTCATCGTTAATGCCACCGAGAATTATCTTGGCATCCTTTGGAATTGTTTGCAATGCATTTGCAGTATTGGTGTTTGTTTTCGCTGGATCCGCGCCCTGAGTAGGGACATCAATAAATCGAGATGATGGGAAGTTTGGTTGTACTTGGTTTACACCAACATAGTAACCATCCATTCGCTGAATTGAATTGAGTCCACCCTCTTTTAAGGAACCAATTAATAGATAAGGCTCAGTATCAGGACCCCACTTACGAAGGGCTTCCTTCATCAAACCATTTCCAGCCATAGCACCAGCCTTGCCATTGTCTACATCAACAAAAGGCACTCCTGGGTGCACAACAAAGGTTGCCACGAGAGGAATTTTCGCATCCTTCATCGTACGAACAGCACCTGGCGCAGCAGCAGCTACAACCTGGGCAGCCATTACACCGTCATACTTCTTCTGAATAAATAATCTCAAATTTTCCTGGACCTTTATCGGATCCGCGTTATCTGAAAGTATTTCAACGGTGACGCATTTCATAGATTTTGCTGTGGCTAGCATTCCCTGACGAACAATTAATGCAAATGATTCATTGTCAGAAAAAATGTCAAAACCTAATTTGTATTTCTTTCCATCGCAAAGTGCCTGAGTAGGCTTTCCAACAAATTTTTTCCAGTCGGGTGCAGCTTGAGCAGCATTAACCGGAAAAACTAGAGCAGTGATTACGATTAGAGATCCAAACTTCAATCTCAAACGGTTTGTACTTATCATTTTCCTCCTAGGTCGAGATAACGTACTTGCGAAGTTCTAACTTCACGCAGCCAGAACTGATTTTCATACAAAACACTAGTTCATCACTTTGAATTGTCAAGACTTTTTTAGATCTGCATTTATAACGTTTTGTTACTTGGCAAATTACACCTCTATCTTAGGAACAAATAACTTAGGCAAAATTATTAGTAATAATTTTTACTGTCAGGGGCGTGCCCCCCTATTTTTTCTTACCTATCATGTTATTCCTGACGGATAGCAAATTCCTATTACTGGTGGGTAACAAAGAGTCTGGTGGCTACACCATCAAAGCAGTACTCTTTCTTAGCATTTACTTTTCAAGAGGAAAGGATGTGGACTTTGAATACAATCAAAAATAATCAAATCTCAATTGAGATTGATGAATTGATGGGTGGAGAAATTAAATCTATCATTTACAAAAATAAAGAATTCTTGTCCAATTTTGATTGGAAGAGCCCATTAGGGCACCGAAAATCTGAGACCTATGGCAGTGGAGTGCTTGATTGGCTTTCAGATTATCGTGGCGGTTGGCAATCACTCTTTCCGAATGCAGGAAATGAAAATACGGTAATGGGGGTACCTCTGCCTTTTCACGGAGAATTTAGTCGATCTCAGGTTGAGATTGTCGAAAAGAGTAAATCTGAAATTGTTGTAAGGTCAGGTGTAAGACTTCCTTTGGTATTGACGCGGAGTTATAAATTATTACCTGATAAACCAACTTTGAAGGTACAGCAAACCGTCACCAATGAATCAGATCTTGATATTCCTTTCATTTGGGGTGAACATCCAGCTTTCTGCTTACCCAGCGGTTCACGGATTAATCTTCCAAAAGGTGGTGCGGTGCATGTTGATTCAAATGAAATGGGAGACTTACAGGATGTTCTTCCTGGAGGGATTGGTAGCTGGCCACTAGCTCCCACAAAATCGGGAGGTACTGTTGATCTTTCAGTGGTTCCAAGTGTAAAGGTCGAACGATTGTGTTATTTGCCTGATAGGCCACAAGGTTGGGTTGCCATGGAAAGTGGTGAAACCATTTTTGGATTGTCTTGGGATCTCAAAGCATTTCCCCACCTCTGGTTTTGGCAAGAAATTGGTGGTACTGGTTTTCCTTGGTTTGGCCGAACCAACATAACAGCGATCGAACCGGCCTCAACTTGGCCATCTTTTGGCTTGGCCGAAGCAATTAAGAAAGGTCAAGCCATAACGCTAAAGCCCAAACAATCTGCATCTTCTTGGGTAACTTTTTCCGTCTCGACTCTTCCTACAGAGAAACTAATGCAGGTAGAGTTTATTAATGATGACGGAGATTTCAAATGTGTGAATTGAGAAAATTTATGGAGGCTATGTAATGATTATGAATTTAGCTGGGCGGACTGCTGTCGTAACTGGAGCGGCCATGGGAATTGGACGAGCTACCGCTGAAATTTTTGCAGAACGTGGGGCTAGCGTTATTGCCCTAGATTTCAATGCAGAAAAGTTGAATGCTGCCGAAGTTGAATGGAAGAGTGCAAATCTTGATATTCGTTCAGTGCAATGTGACGTCACTTCAAGCGAATCTGTTTCTAAGGCATTTTCAGTGATTGAAAAGAGTTTCCCTAAACTATCCATCTTGGCAAATGTTGCCGGTGTTGTAAAATATGGAAAAATCGATGATATTTCTGAGTCTGATTGGGACTTTCAAATTGATACTAATTTGAAGGGAATGTTTCTTACATGCAGGTCGGCTATCAAACTTATGAAGGCTAACAAAGGTGGGTCCATCATTAATGTTGCTAGCGTTCAAGCATTTGCTAGCCAACAAACAGTTGCACCTTATGCAGCTTCTAAAGGCGGAGTAATATCATTTACCAGATCAATCGCTTTAGATTATGCAGCTGACGGAATAAGAGCTAACTCGGTTCTTCCAGGATCGGTGGAGACTCCAATGCTTCGGGCGGCTGGCGAACAATTCAATCCACAAGATCCACAGGCAGCAATGGCAAATTGGGGGGCGCTTCATCCCCTCGGATTCTTGATGCAGCCCAAGGATATTGCCATGGTAATTGCTTTTTTGGCTAGCGATGAGTCTCGGGTGATTACGGGAATCCCGCTCATAGCAGACGCAGGCTTGCTTGCGCGATTGGGAGTTTAATAATTATGTACTTAATTGACTATGCATTAAATGTTTGGCTAAACGCATGATTGATATTGGTAAAAAACTTAACCTCGAAGGAATAGAAATCATTGGGGCGGGCGTCGACCACAGCGAAGGCGTGACCGTTACCCCAGATGGCACCATCTATTGTGGCGGAGAGGCGGGCCAGATATATCGGATCGATGATAACAATCCAGTGCAGGTAGCCGACCAGCATGGCTTCATTCTTGGTCTATCAAGTGATTTAGAGAATCGCGTTTACGCAATCGACAATGCAAATAAGTGTGTTTGGAGATACGATCCAAGAACTACAGCTACTGAAAAATGGTTAACAGGACCCGTAAATGATGGATTTATCACACCTAATCATGGTGCTTTCGGACCGGATGGAAGTTACTACTTAACTGATTCGGGTGAGTGGGATGAGCAAAATGGAAAAGTTTGGGTTAAACGGCCCGGTGAAGAGGTAAAAATATTTTCCTCAGAGTTAACCGATTTTCCCAACGGAAATGCAGTCTCAAGAGATGGCCGAAAACTTTATGTAGTTGAATCACAACCAAGTTCAATATCTGAGGTGTTGATTGACGCCACTGGTAAATTTGAATCGAGACGCGTACTTATTACCTTGGGATTATTTGTTCCGGATGGCATTCGAATAGCTGCTGATGGCTCATTGATAATAAGTTTTTACTCGCCGAATTTAGTTGCGCGATGGAGCGAGGGTGCCGGACTTCAAGCCTTAGCCAATGATCCTCAGGGAGTCATGTTAGCTGCGCCAACGAATTTTGAATTTTGTGGCGACAACTTAGAGTTTATGATTTTTACTAGCTTGTCCCGATGGCAGCTCTCCAAAGCTAATTTAGGAGTTGTGGGATCAAAGCCAAATTATCCTAGTGCTGAATTAATCGGTAACTAATCCAAGATTCTACGAAGTTTCATTTGATGAGTTACCTAAATCACCTGAGTAAAGTCCTTTAATATCTTTTTCAATTACAGCTAGCGGATCTTGATTGATATCTAGCACCACCCGGTTGCTTAAACTCATCAGAGCGTAAGAATCACTTGCCCTAGCCACTTTATTTACTAGATATATTGTGGCTTGAATCATTCTGCGTAGTTGATCTATTGCAATTTTAGGTAGAAATAAATTACTAAACCTGACTAGCTACCTCGTAGTAATTCCAGCCCTTGCCTCCATATTAGGAGCACTTCTCTTGATGGTTCAAGGCTCCATTAGATGGTGGTGGTGGTAATGCAGGTGATCTCAAAGGAGCCAACTCTCAAAGAATCGCGCTCTTGATCAGATAAGAACAGGTAAAAGGTAAGTACTACTTAAAACTCTTACCAAGATCTTTTGAGATCAAAATTTTATCCCCAGCTGCTACTAAA
>Ga0209357_1000441_pt1 | contig 16307 bp, 14 predicted proteins | sample LauGreFBDMM110SD_2_FD_187573 | JGI IMG/M metagenome (GOLD analysis project Ga0209357, IMG submission 187573) | Freshwater lake microbial communities from Lake Michigan, USA - Fa13.BD.MM110.SD (SPAdes) (version 3) | ecosystem: Environmental > Aquatic > Freshwater > Lake | place: Lake Michigan... | reverse complement strand
GCCGGTGTTCGTGACCCGCCATCGCTGGGAGAATCTGCTCCACAACCAATCGACCATTTCCCTGCGCAGTGCCCTGCGGGCCCAGGGCACCAGGGTGGTCACCACGGTGGGCTTCTACCTCTGACCAGCCCCTAGCCAGCCCCCTGCCGAACGACCCAGGCCAGCGACCCAGGCCAGCACAATCGTTTGGTGCCCCAACTGTCACCAGCATCAGGCGACATAAGTTGAGCCAGTCCCCCAACCATCCCATCTCCCTCAGCATGGCCTCCCCCTTTGACCTGGTGGTGCTAGGCGCCGGCTCCGGTGGCCTGGCCGCCGCCAAACGGGCGGCCTCCTACGGCGCCAAAGTGGCGATCGTGGAGGGGGATCGGGTGGGCGGCACCTGCGTGATCCGCGGCTGCGTGCCCAAGAAACTGCTGGTCTACGGATCGGGCTTTCGCCACAGCCTTAGCGATGCGGCCAGCTATGGCTGGGAGGTGGGGCCGGCCCGCTGTGATGCCTCGGTGCTGCTGGCCAATGTGGCCGCGGAAGTGGATCGGCTCGACCAGCTGCACCGGGACCTGCTCGCCAAGGCGGGGGTGACCCTGATCCGTGGCTGGGGACGGTTTGTCGATGCCCATACGGTTGAGGTCACCAGTGCGTTGAGCGGCGGCGCCGAAGGGACGGCCCCAGGGGGAGCCGAGCCGGGGAGCACCGCTCAGCAGCTGATTGGCGAACGGATCTTGATCGCCGTAGGCGGCCGGCCGAAGCGGCCCGGCATTCCCGGCGCCGAGCTGGGCTGGGTCAGTGATGACCTGTTTTTGCAACGGCAATTGCCCAGCACGGTGGTGATTGTGGGCGCCGGCTTCATCGCCTGTGAATTCGCCTGCATCCTTAATGGCCTGGGCGTGGCCGTGACCCAGCTGGTGCGCGGCGACCACCTGCTGCGCGGCTTCGACCGGGAACTCTCGGCCGCCGTGCAGGAGGCGATGCAGGCCGAAGGCATCGAGATTCGCTTTGCCCACAGTCCAGCAGCGATTAGCGGCAAACCGGGCGATCTCACCTTGACCACCCAGAGCGGCGAGCAGCTGGACTGCGGTGCCGTGATCCTGGCCACCGGCCGGCGCCCATTCCTTGCGGGGCTGGATCTGGAGGCCGCCGGCGTGGCGATCGAAGGCCATCGCATCCCGGTGAACCCGGACCAGGTCACCAACGTGCCCCACATCTATGCGGTGGGTGATGTAACCGACCGGATCAATCTCACGCCCGTGGCCGTGGATGAGGGCCGGGCCTTTGCCGACACCGTGTATGGCAACAAGCCGCGGCGGGTGAACCACCAACTCGTGGCCAGCGCCGTGTTTAGCGACCCGGAACTGGCCAGCGTGGGCCTGTCGGAGGAAGAAGCGATCGAGCGCTACGGCGAGGAGGCGATCCGCATCCACCGGGCCCGCTTCCGGCCCATGGCCCTGGCCCTGCCCAAGCGGGGCCCACGGGTGCTGCTGAAGCTGGTGGTGGAGACGAGCAGCGACAAGGTGTTGGGCTGCCACATGGTGGGGGACCACGCCGCCGAAATCATCCAGATGGCGGCAATCGCCATCGGCATGGGCGCCACCAAGGCGGACTTCGATCGCACCATGGCCCTGCACCCCACCGTGGCCGAAGAGTTCGTGACGATGCCCGGGTGAGTTCTGTTCCAGCCCCGCCCCAACGGCCCTAAGCCCCTTCCTGGGCCGGCCACTTAGGTTGGCGCCAACTCCCCACTTGCCATGCAGTCCCCATCCTTCGGGGAGCGATCCAGCCGCCGGTTCGCGCGAAGCCCTTGGGGCCGTGATCAAGGGGCCAAACAGCGGCGGCACCAGCGGCCCAACCAGCGGCGGCGGGCCCGAAACCTGCTTTGCCTTCCCCTGGCTGGCCTGATCACGCTGCTGCTCGTCGGTTGTGTCGGTCGCCAGCCCAGCTCGAGCTCGCAGTGGCTCCAACCCAGGGGTTCATCCGCCCTCCATAACCTCAATCGCGGCCGAATCGGCGCCCACCCCAGTAGCAATGGGGACTACGACTAGGGATAACCCAACAGGGGCTTAAAACCAAGGAAGGGTTCGCTGGCTGCCGTCCCTGGACAAGGACCATGGCGCCGCAGGAACCCCCCTAGGGCCTGGCCTACAGACCGTATTTGGCGGCAGCCATCTGTTTGCAGATCACCTTGGCCTGATCCAGGCTGCTCTTGTTATTGAGCTGGGTGACCACACAACCGCAGGTCTCCTTGACCATGCCAGCCGGAGCGGTTTTGCCCGCCAAGGACAGTTCACTGGCCATGGCCTGGGAGCAGGCGCCCATGATGATCTGATCCTTCATGTTGGCCGGCTGGGCCTGGCTCTGGTCAGCGGACTGGGTTGCCTGGGACTGGGGAGCCGCCAGGGCCATGGAACCGGAGAACAGGAGCAGCACAAACAAACGAATTGGCATCCAAATTAAAAAATTATGGGCTCACTGTCCCACGGCCGATCGGTGGCGGCTAGCCCAGCCAACCGCCCCTGGCCTGAATCGGCGCCGATTGATTGCTGCCTGGGGCCAGCCCGGTTCAACCCAGCGGTGCCAGGGCCTCAAAGCGAAACTGCTGGCGGCCGGCTGGGGTCTCGCCGAAGGCTTCGCTCTCCACAACCCGCTCGGCCAACACCCAGGGACCGCCCTCCACCAGGGGCACAAAGGTGTCGGTGAAGCGGCTGAGACCGCCCTTGCTGGTGCCGCTAGCCGGATCGCTGTATTGGCTGGTGTATTGGTGGCTGAGGTAGCCGTGGCCGGTGTCGGTGGTGCTTTCGGTGAAGATCGTCACCACAGTGCCGTGGATGTGGCGGTGCACCATCGTGACCACATCGCCCTTGATGCGATAACGATCTCCCGTATTTTTGCCGCCCACGATCACTTCCACACCAACCGGATCGGTGTCGCCGGCGGTGAAGGTGTTGTCGCCATGGGTTTGCTCAAAACCTCGGCGCACCCGGTGGATCGCCACCTCCCAGAGCTGGGAGGCCACGGCCTTGTGGATGGCCTCGTCGCTGATTCCTTCCACTAGCGCCTTGAGGTCTGCGCCCACCTGGAAGCGTCCCTCTACCCGTTGGCCGTCCTGCTCCCAAACGCACTGGCCGCCGTAGCCCCCAAAGCCCGGTTCCCAGGTGTAGCGGTTTTCGTAGGCCGCGCGAAAGGCGGCCCTCAGGTCGCTGCCGGGGGCATGGTCGCCGGCAACAGTTGCAGGAGGAGTGGCGGCGACGGTCATCGCGAACGGGTTCAGGTCGCCAAACCTTAACGAGCCTCCGGCCTGGTGCTTAGGCCGGAGGCCTGGCCTGGGCAGCGTGCACGTCCTGGAGGGCGTAGATGGTGAGGGTCTGGCCCTGCAGGGCGGCGATCGCTTCGACGGCGGCCCGGGCCGCGGCCAGAGTCGTAACCGTGGGCACGGCGTAGTCGAGGGCGGCGCGGCGCAGGTAGCGGTCGTCGTGGGCGGCCTGTCGGCCCACCGGCGTGTTGATCACCAGCTGGATCTGGCCGGAGCGGATCGCATCTTCAATGTTGGGGCGCCCCTCATGCACCTTGAGGATCGACTGCACCGCCAGGCCTTCGCTGGACAGGGCCGCAGCCGTACCACTGGTGGCGATCAGGGAAAAACCAAGCTCTCCCAGGCGCCGGGCCACGGGCACCAGGGCCGATTTATCACGGTCGTGGGTGGAGAGGAACACCACACCGCTGGTGGGCAAGGCCTCGCCGGCTGCTAGTTCAGCCTTGGCGTAGGCCATGCCGAAGCTGGCGGCGCTGCCCATTACTTCACCGGTGGAACGCATTTCCGGCCCCAGAAGGGAGTCGGCGCCGGGGAAACGCTTGAACGGCAACACCGCTTCTTTGACCGCCTGCAGGGGCGGCACCGGCTCGCTGGTGACCCCCAACTCGGCCAGGGTGCGGCCGGCCATCAGCTGGCTGGCGATCTTGGCCAGGGGCACACCGGTGGCCTTGGCCACAAACGGCACGGTGCGCGAGGCGCGCGGGTTGGCCTCAATGATGAACACCTCGCCCTCGCGCACGGCGAACTGGAGATTGATCAGGCCGTTTACCTGCAGGGCCAGGGCCAGGTCCTTGCTCCAGCGCCGGATCGTGGCCAGGGAATCGGCATCGAGGGACACGGCCGGCAGGGCACAGGCCGAATCGCCGGAATGGATGCCGGCGGGCTCGATGTGTTCCATCAGGCCACCGATCACCACCTGGCCGCTGTGGTCGCAGAGGGCATCCACATCCACTTCGATGGCATTTTCCAGGTACTGATCGATCAGCACCGGGTGGTCGGGCTCCACCTGCACGGCCTCCAGCATGTAGCGGTTGAGTTCTTCCCCATCGAAGACCACCTCCATGGCGCGGCCACCGAGCACATAGCTGGGGCGCACCACCACCGGGTAGCCGACCCGGTCGGCCACGGCCCGGGCCTCGGCCTGGCTGCGGGCCAGGCCATTGCGGGGCTGGCGGATCTCCAGGCGTCGCAGGATCGCCTCAAACTGTTCCCGGTCTTCAGCGCTATCAATCGATTCGGGCGAGGTGCCCCACAGGCGCGTGCCGGTGGCCAGGCCCTCCGGGCTGGCCAGCCAGCGCAGCAGGGGCAGAGCCAATTTCAGGGGGGTTTGGCCGCCGAATTGCACAATCACGCCCTCGGGCCGCTCCGCCTCGATCACGTTGAGCACGTCTTCAAGGGTGAGGGGCTCGAAATAGAGCCGGTCGCTGGTGTCGTAGTCGGTGGAGACCGTTTCCGGGTTGCTATTGAGCATCACCGTGGCGAAACCCTCGGCCTGGAGGGCGAAGGAGGCGTGCACGCAGCAGTAGTCGAACTCGATGCCCTGGCCAATGCGGTTGGGGCCGCCCCCCAGGATCAGCACCTTGCGGCGGGATTCCGGCTGCACCTCCGATTCGGCTGGCACCAGTTCCAGCAGCCCTTGGCCAGTAAGGCGCTCGATGGGCCGTTCGTAGCTGGCGTAGTGATACGGGGTGCTGGAGGCAAATTCGGCGGCGCAGGTGTCCACCGTTTTGAACACGGCATTCACGCCCAGGGCCTGACGATGGCGGCGCACGGAGAGTTCATCGCTGCCGGTGGCCCAGGCGATCTGGCGATCGGAAAAGCCCAATTGCTTGAGCTCCAGCAGGGTGCCGGCGCCGAGGTCGGCCAGCTGGCGACCGCGCAGCCGCTGGGTCTCGACATCAAGGATGTGGCGCAACTTGGCCAGGAACCAGGGGTCAATGGCGCTGAGGGCGTGGATGGCCGCGTCGCTGCGGCCGGCCAGCATCGCTTCGCGCACGGCAAAGATGCGATCCGGGGTGGGGATGCGCAGTTGGGCATCGAGGTCGTCCGGTTCAATCGCGCCATCGGGCCGGTCGCAACCCCAGCCGGCATGGCCCGTTTCCAGGGAACGCAGGGCTTTTTGGAAGGATTCCTCAAAGCAACGGCCAATCGCCATCGCCTCGCCCACGGACTTCATCGAGGTGGTGAGCACCGCCGGACTGCCGCGGAACTTCTCAAAGGCGAAGCGGGGAATCTTGGTAACGACGTAGTCGATTGTGGGCTCAAAACAGGCCGGTGTTTTGCCGGTGATGTCGTTGAGAATTTCATCGAGGGTGTAGCCCACGGCCAAACGGGCGGCGATCTTGGCAATCGGGAAGCCGGTGGCTTTTGAGGCCAGGGCCGAGGAGCGGCTCACCCTTGGATTCATCTCGATCACCACCACATCGCCATTGGCGGGGTTGATCGCAAACTGGATATTGCTGCCGCCCGTTTCCACACCGATCTCGCGGATGATTGCGATCGATTGGTCGCGAAGGCGCTGGTATTCGCGATCCGTGAGGGTTTGGGCTGGGGCCACGGTGATCGAATCTCCGGTGTGCACCCCCATCGGATCGAGGTTCTCGATGCTGCACACAATCACGACGTTGTCGGCCAGATCGCGCATCACCTCCAGCTCGAATTCCTTCCAACCAAGCAGGGATTTCTCGATCAGAATCTGGGACATCGGGCTGGCCTCGAGGCCGCTTTTGCAGATCGCCCGGAATTCCTCAAGGTTGTAGGCGATGCCGCCGCCGGAGCCACCCATGGTGAAGGCGGGGCGAATGATGCGCGGGTAGCTGCCAATCACTTCCCCCACGGTTTCGGCCTCGGCCAGGCTGGTGGCGATGCCGGAGGGGCACACCGCCACACCGATCCGCTCCATCGCCTGTTTAAACAGAAGGCGATCTTCCGCCTTTTGGATCGCCTCTAAATTGGCACCGATCAGTTCAACGCCGAAGCGCTCCAGGGTGCCGTTTTCGGCCAGGGTCACGGCCAGGTTGAGGGCGGTCTGGCCGCCCATGGTGGGCAGCAGGGCATCGGGCCGCTCCAGCTCAATCACCCGGGTCACCACCTCGGGGGTGAGGGGCTCGATGTAGGTGCGATCGGCCATGTCCGGGTCGGTCATGATCGAAGCCGGGTTGGAATTCACCAACACCACTTCGAAGCCTTCGGCCCGCAGGGCCTTGCAGGCCTGGGTGCCGGAATAATCAAATTCGCAGGCCTGGCCGATCACGATCGGACCCGACCCCAGCAGCAGGATGCGACGCAAATCCGTGCGACGGGGCATGGGCGGAGGGGTGGGCAGCCAAACGTGGCAAGCCTCTCATGGCAAGCGGCGTCGGTTACCACTGTCGCTACGCTGAATCAACGATCCCTGTTCCACGACCTCCATGAGCGAACTCCAGCGCCTGAAGGGGCTGCTGCCCCCAGAGATGCAGAGCTGGGTGTTCGTTGAAGCCGCCGCCGCCGCCGATCCCGCCTTGATCACGCTCGAGGAGATCGGTCGCGATGAGGTGGAAATCCAGCTGGATCTCCAGGCCTGGGACCAACTGGCCCTGGACCACCGCAACCTGCTCTTCTGGCACGAGGTGGGCCGCATCCAAAACGATGCGATCCCCCGCGATGGCTGGGAGATGGCAGCCCTGGCGATCGGCTTGGGCGGCGCCATTGGTGAGCTGTGGGTGCAGGACGGCCTGTTATTGCTGATGGCCCTGGGCCTCTCCGGCTTTGCCGGCTACCGGCTCTATCTCAAGAACAACCCGGAAAAACGGCTTCAGGACGCCATCACCGCCGACGAACGGGCGATTGATCTGGCCTGCCGCTTCGGCTACAGCCTGCCCAACGCCTACAAGAGCCTGGGCGGCGCCCTCAAGGAGCTGGTGGAGCAGACCCGTAAGAAGCGCAAACGGGCCTTCTACGAAGACCGGCTTGAGGCGCTGCGCAAGAGTGCCGGCAAGGCCCGGGCCGAAATGGCCCAACAGCAAGGCTCCCGCGAATCGGTCACCAGTGAGAACGTCTATGGATAGTCATGCCCTGGCCCTGCTGGCCGCCGATGCCTGCGACGACCGTAAGGCCGTTGACATCCTTTTGATCCGGGTTGATGAGGTGTCGTCGCTGGCCGATTGGTTTGTCATTGCCACGGGCCTCTCGGACGTGCAGGTGCGGGCCATCGCCCGCTCGGTCGAAGACCGGCTAGAAGTCGAAGCCGGCCGCATGCCCCTGCGCAAGGAGGGCCAGAGCGAAGGCCGCTGGGTGCTGCTCGACTACGGCGAGGTGATCGTGCATGCCCTCACCCCGGCCGAACGCAGTTACTACGACCTCGAGGCCTTCTGGGGCCACGGCGAGACTGTGCCATTCCTAAGCTCCGAGCAATCAGCCTTAGGCGTCGGCCCCGCCCTGGCCGGCTGAGCTCCCGTCCCGTCCTGCGGCCCCATGTCCGAGTCCCCGGTCAGTGAGCAGCCCTGCCCGGTGCCGGAGGCCCAGCAGCCCCTGAGCCTCTACCGGGAGTTGGTGGAGTCGTGGTTTTTCCGTTGGCCCTGCCAGGGGGAGGCGTCCCTGGGCCGCTTCCTGCTGGCCAGCTGGCTGGTGGTGTTGCCGATCAGCCTGCTGGTGGCCAGTGGCAGTGTGCCCCTGCGCCATGACCTGCCCCGGTTGGCGGTGGCGGCGGCCGTGGCGACCCTGGTGGTGCCGTTGCTCCTGCTGGTGCGCCAATGGCTGGGTTGGACCACCGTGCTGCAGCGGCTCCTGGCCGAACGGGTCGAATACGAGGAATCGGGCTGGTACGACGGCCAGGTCTGGGAGAAGCCCCTGGCCTGGCGGGAACAGGATTGGCTGGTGGCCAGCCACCAGGTACGGCCGATCCTGGGCCGGTTGCAGCGGGCCATCGCCCTAGCGGCCGTCCTGCTGCTGGGTGGGGCAAGCCTCTGTCAGGCTTTGTAAGCGCGGCCCATCGCCGCCCGCCGGATCTCCGCCCGCAATGAGTTTCTCCAGCAGCTTTTCCACCAGCCAGCGCCCCGGCGTGCCGCCGTTGGAGGTGCGCCTGCTGCGGGGCGGCAGCCTCGAATCGGTGCACCGGGTCCATGCCGTGGTCTGCGACCAGCGGGGTCGGGTGTTGATGCGGGCGGGCGATCCCCAGCGGCTCAGCTTTGTGCGCTCAGCCCTGAAGCCCTTCCAGGCCCAGGTATTTGTGGCCTCCGGCGCCGCCGACCAGGCCGGCAACGATGACCGCGGCCTGGCGATTGCCTGTGCCTCCCACGCTGGCACCCCCGGCCACGCCCGCGAAGCCTTCAAGCTGCTGTGGAACGCCGACCTGGAGACGGAACAGCTGCAGTGCCCGATTCCCAAGGGCGGCACCAGTCCCCTAGAGCACAACTGTTCCGGAAAGCACGCTGCCTTCCTGGCCAGTTGCCGCCGCATGCACTGGCCCCTGGAGAGCTACCTGCAGCCGGACCATCCCCTGCAGCAACAGGTGCTCAAACAGGTGGGCGACCTGCTCGGCATGCCCGGTGCCGAACTGGTGACGGCCCGCGATGACTGCGGCGCGCCGACCCTGCAACTGCAGCTGGCCCAGATGGCCCTGCTCTTTGCCCACCTGGGGGCTTCCGAGCAGGCCGACCTGGAGCGGCTCAGCCGGGCGATGCTGGCCCATCCGGAGCTGGTGGCGGGCCCTGGCCGCTTCGACACCGAGGTGATGCTGCGCGGCCACGGCCAGGTGCTCAGCAAGGGCGGCGCCGAAGGGATCCAATGCCTCAGCCGGGTGGGCGAAGGCCTGGGCCTGGCGATCAAGGTGGAGGACGGCGCCAGCCGGGCCAAGCAGGCCGTGGCCCTGCACCTGCTCCAGCAGCTGGAGTGGCTCACCCCCCTCACCATTGAAGAGCTCTCCCAGCAGTATCTGGTGCCCAGCGAGGGGGTGAGCCTCAAAGTGTGCGGCGAACTGCGCTTTGATGCCGCCAACCCCTAACGCCCCAACCGGCCCTAGCCGCCGAGGCGGGCCTGGCGGCGGCGATGGCGGAGGGAATCGGCCAGGGCCAGCACCAGGAACAGGATCCCAACCAGGCCGCTGAGCCATTCGGGCATCTCGACGTGCAGGGGCGTGAGCACCACCTTGACCAGCATCAGCAGGCCTAGGGCGCCGATGGCGTAATGGGCGCCGTGTTCGATATAGATCAGTTCATCGAGGGCCCGCTCGCGCACCAGCATCAGGGTGATCGAGCGGATGAATAGGGCGCCCAGGCCCAGGCCCGTGAGAATCAGCGGCAACTCACTGGTGATCGCAAAGGCGCCCACGGTGCCATCGAGGCTGAAGGAGGCATCCAGCAACTCGAGGTAGATAAGGCTGGCAATGCCGCCACCGGCGGCGGCCCGGCCCACGGCCTCCTCCTCGCTGCCGAAGGCCTCGGCCAGGGAGGTGCAAACAATCTGCAGCACCAGGCCAATCACCCCGGCGATCAGCAGCTCGCCCCGGTTGGCCGGTGGGATCCAGATCTGCAACAGCAGCAGCACTACCAGGGCCAGGGCAACCTCCAATGATTCGATCCGGCCGGCGCGGCTGAGCCTCGACTCGATCGCCCGCATCCAATGGAGGCTTTTGGCTTCGTTGAAGAAATAGCGCAGGCACACCATCAACAGGAACATGCCGCCGAAGGCCAGGATGCGCGGCTCCGCCAGCTTGAGCAATTCGTGATACTCGTCGGCATGGTTGAGGGCGGTATCGAAGGCCGTGGCCAGGCTGACGCCGCCGGCCAGGCTGACCAGCAGCAAGGGGCCGAGGAAGCGCACGCCGAAGACCGGGATCACCAGGCCCCAGGTGAGGAAAAACTTTTGCTGGCCAGGGGTCAGCCGATCGAGCACGCGGGCATTGACCACGGCGTTGTCAAAGGAGAGGCTGATCTCCAGGGCCAGCAACACGCTGGTAATCCAAACGGCCTGCCAGCCCCGCACGACGGCTACCACCGTGAGACCGATCAGGCAGAGACCGATCGGAAACTTGAGATAACGGAGGTATTGCCCCATACAGAACCACCAAAAAACCTAAAGTTCCACCCATCTTGCAGCGCTGATGGCCTGGGAGAAAGTCATCAACACCACGGGCCATTGCCGGGGGGGCAGGCGATGGCGTAAGTTCCTAGAGGCGCCGCGGGGTAGAGCAGTCTGGTAGCTCGTCGGGCTCATAACCCGAAGGTCAGGAGTTCAAATCTCCTCCCCGCCACCAACTTCCAAAGCCCCGGCCTTCGATGAAGTGCCGGGGCTTTTGTTTGGTATCCGGTTTGGTAACCCCTGGGGGACCCTGCTTAGGCAATCGGGCTGAAAGGGCCCCTGGGTTCGCTAGCTCCTCTCCTGGCCTTTGCCCTAGCCAGGCGCTAGGACCCCAGGCAAGCCCAGTCCCAGGCAGCCCAGGGCCGGGAATCCAAGCCAGCCCCTTCAGCCCAGCCCCACCTGCCATGTCTGCCAGCGCCACCGGTGCCAGTGCCAGCGATCCTGATGCTTGGGGATCGGTCAATCCTGGTTGGGACGCGATCGTGGTGGGATCGGGCGCCACCGGCGGGGTGGCGGCCCTGGCCCTAGCCCAGGCGGGCCTGCGGGTGCTGGTGCTAGAGGCGGGCCCGGAGCTCGCCGCCAGCCGTGCCTTTGGCAGCGAGCCGCTCAACAGCCTCAAGCGCCTAGGCCAGATGGCCAGGGGCCGCCAACGGCGCGCCATCCACCACCCGGGCTACTGGAAGGCCAACCCGGAGTTGTTTGTTGATGAGGTACGCAACCCCTACACGACCCCGCCCGGGCGCCCCTTCCTCTGGACCCGGGGCCGCCAGGTGGGCGGCAAGAGCCTCACCTGGGGCGGCATCACCCTGCGGCTCTCCGATTTCGAATTCCGGGCGGGCGAGCGCGACGGCCATGGCCCCAGCTGGCCGATCGGCCACGCCGACCTGGCCCCCTACTACGAGCGGCTGGAACGGCGTCTGGCGGTCCACGGCCAGGCCGATGGCCTGGCCCAGTTGCCCGATGGGATCTACCAACAGCCCCTGCCCTTCACCCCCGCCGAAGCCCACCTGCAGGCCTCTGTGCGCCGCGAACTCGACCTGCCCCTGATCCATTCGCGCGGCTTTGCCCTGCGGCGGCCCAGCCCCGGCCCGGGCGCCGATCCCTGGCCCCGCTCCAGCTCCCAGGGGGGCTGCCTCAAGGAAGCCCTGGCCACGGGCCGGGTGAGCCTGCGCAGTGGCGCGGTGGTGAGCCATGTGGAGCTGGAGCCCCGCAGTGGCCGGGCCCGAGGTGTGGTGTTCATCGATGCCGAGACAGGCCTCAGCCAGCGGGCCAGCGCCGCCCTGGTGGTGCTTTGCGCCTCCACAATCGAAAGCCTGCGGATCCTGCTGCACTCGAGCTCCGAGCACCAGGAGCACGGCCTAGAGGACCCCTCCGGCCTGCTTGGCCACGGCCTAATGGACCACATCTCCACCAGCCGCTTTTTCGCCCTGCCGGATCAACCGGCCGCCGGGGCAACGGAACTGTCGGGGGCCGGAAGTGTGTTTATCCCCAACACGGTGAACCTGGGCGCCAGCCCCGACCAGGACTTCCTGCGGGGCTACGGCCTCTGGGGGGCGATCCAGCGCTTTGATCCGCCGGCGCCGTTGAAGCGCCGGCCCAGGGAGGCGGTGGGCTTCCTGATCGGCCATGGCGAAGTGCTCAGCCAGCACCACAACCAGGTGAGCCTCAACGTGGAGCAGCGTGATGCCTGGGGGCTGCCCGTGGCCCATATCGACTGCCAATGGGGCGAGAACGAAACCAAGATGGTGGCCCACATGCAGGCGCGCATGCAGGCGGCCGTGGCCTGCGCCGGCGGCCAGATCGCCCCCCTCGAAGACTTGTTTGTGTTTCCCCTGCTCGAACCTTTGGTGAAGGGCAGCCTGGCCCTGGCCCCCGGGGCGCCGCCGCCGGGCTATTACATCCACGAATTGGGCGGAGCTCCGATGGCGGATCGCGACAGCGCCGGGGTGCTCAACCGCTGGAACCAGCTCTGGCGCAGCCCCAACCTGCTGGTCACCGATGGGGCCTGCTGGCCCAGTTCCGGCTGGCAAAGCCCCACCCTCACCGAGATGGCGATCACCTGGCGCGCCTGCGAGCGGGCCGCTGAGCAACTGCGGCGCGGCGAGCTCTAAGGCCAGCGGGCCGCCTGTCTGGGAGCCGGCACCGACTTGGCTTCTGGTATCAAACCGAACAGTTGGGTCGAAAGCGGCAGGGGACACTTCAAGGGCGACCTCCAAACGGGTCGGGTAGGGAGAACCGAGGCGGGAGGTGAGACTCCCCCTTTTTTTTGGCCCTACGCAACTGTTTTGCTGCCAAGCCGGTGGGCTGACCCGCCGACCGGGGAGGAGCCGCCAGGGGTCCTAGGCCGCCTCGTCGCGAAACAGGCCATTGAGGTAGTGCTCGCTGACGCAGCCACCGGCCCAACCGTGCTGGAACAGGAACCCCGCCAGGGCGGAGGTGACCAGGCTGTATTGGTCCCAGTCGGGCCGGGCCTGGATAAAGGCCCGCATGCCATCGAACAGGGCCTCGGGGATTTCCGCCTCGAGGCTGATGTGCTGGGCCGGGCAGGCCGCCAAGGCCAGGGGATCGGCGGCTGGCAGCGAAGCGCTCTCGTCTTGGCGCAGGCCCGCTTGCTGGCTCGAGATGGGGGGGGGCTGGGCCTGGCCAAAGCAGCGGCTGAGATGGCGAATCGACTCCCGGGGGCCCAGGGCCCCAGCATCAGCCCGAGCGCCACTGCTTCCGCCCTCCGCGCCTGCTGCCAATGGTTCACTCCCGCAATGGGCTTAGCAAGCCACAGGCGCCAGGCCCCTGTCAAACGGCCCTGACCTAGCCGAAGCCATGGTGCTGCAGCCTGAGACCGGTTGGAGAGACAGGGTTGGACCGGGGGGCCCCAGCGGAGCGGGTCAGCCAAGCGGCCCAGGGGCAAGACTGTCAAGCTCCGATCAGACGACCCAACCCAATCCCCAAAGGCCCTGCCTGGGCGGGGGGTCTGGGGGGCAAAACTGTGGGAAAACCCCGTTAAACCTGGGGAAAAACCCCGGGTCCTGGGGAAATCCCCCGCTGATCAGCAGATCTAATCCCTGGGCCGGCCACTTTGTAGCAAGCGGTACTAAGGCACCGGACATGGCCCAAAAAATCAAGGGATTGGCCTGGAGCAGCCGCTAAGGGCCACTTTTGGGTCCCATGGGTCCCTGTGTGCAGCTGAAAACTGAGACGGCCTGGGACTGGCCTCAGCCTGGGACCAACCCATCGCCGTCCTGGGGGGCTGGCGGCTCCGCCGCTGCGCTGCCAGACCCGGCGGCGATCTGGTTGCGGAGGCGCTGGACCTGGTTGCTTGCGGTCAGGGTGCGGGGCCCGAGCGGGTGGTCCGCCTGAGGGTAAGGGGCATGGCCGTGGCCATGGCTGTGGTCATGGCCACTACCGTGGTGGTGGTCGTGGTTGTGGCTGGGGTCGTGGTCACCGTGGTGGTGGTGATCATGGTTGGGAGAAGTGCTGACAGGGGAGGCCAGGGGGATGCCGTCCGGCTGGCAGGCGCCGGTGCACTCCAACTCGCAGAGGGTGCAGGCTTCGCTGAGGCCCTCCACATGGTGGTGGTGGCTGCGCTGGGGCGCGCCTACCTCCAGCTCAAAACCGAGCACCTGGGCCCGGTACTTGCAGAGGGAGCAGTTCATCTGGGTGTCGCCGCGCAGCACTTCGTCGACCCGTTCCCGGAAGGTCTCCACCACCAGGGGGTGGTCGCCTAAGTAGCTGGCATCGATGAACTCGAGCTCGGGGTGGTCGGCAGCGACCAGGGCGGTGTGCTGGCGAATGCGGCTCACCAGCACGCCAGAAAAGAGGAAGTAGGGGAACACCACGATGCGGCGAAAGCCCAGCCGCACGGCGTGGCGCAGCCCCGGCTCCACCAGGGGAAAGGTGACGCCGGAATAGACGGTTTCGCCCCAGCCAAAACCGAGGCCCTCCACCAACATGCGGGTCACCTTGGCCACGTTGGAATTGGCATCGGGATCGGAGGAGCCCCGGCCCACCACCACCAGCAGGGTTTCGTTGATCGGCAGGGGTCCCGCCTGGGCGGGACGGACCTGGCCAGGGGACGGCGGAGCAGCCTCCTCGGCGGCGGCGAGCGCTTCGCGGATCCGGGCCCCGGCCGCCTGGATCATTTTGAGGTCAACCCCCAGCTCCCGGCCGTAGTCGATGCGCAGGCCGGTTTCGGCCGCATAGGTATTGAGAACGGAGGGGATGTCGTTTTTGGCGTGGCCAGCGGCGAACAGCATCGCGGGCACGGCCAGCACCCGCTTCACGCCCTGGGAGCGCAGGCTGTCGAGCCCCTCGCGCAGGATCGGCCGGGCAAATTCCAGGTAGCCGTGGGCAACCGGCACCTCGGGCACCAGCTCGCGCAGGGCTTCTGCCAGCTGGGCAAATTCGGCCACGGCCAGGCGATTACGGCTGCCATGGCCGCAGATCAACACCCCCAGGGGGCCGCCTTCGGCAGCTTCTAGGGAAGGAAGCCCAGGGGAATGGCTGAAATCCTGGGGTACTGCGCTCGAAACCATGGGATGTCCTGCCTGGAATAGACCCTATCGCCCGCATCAGAATCGCCAAGGCGCTGGGCTCCCCGCCTACCCGGGCACGGACGCTGCCGGAGGCTGGGCGAAAGGGCCTAAGAGCAAGTCGCCCAGCCTCCGGCAAACCAACCGAGAACAATTGGATAACCGATATTCCGTTGAATTAAGCAAGAAAAAAGTAAGTACTCGCGGGCGACGTCACTCCAGTTAGGGCCGCCAGCTATTCCTCCGCCAACGCCGCCAGCAGCCACTAGGCCAGCCAGCTCTCCTGGTAGGACGTTGCGGCTGCCGCCCAGACCCACGCGGAACAGCTGCAATGGGTAAAACGAATGAACATCAAGTCCGCCATGCTCGGTTTTGGGGCCGGGGTGATCACCAAAGCCCTCACCGGACTGAAAATATTGGGACAGATCGGCTTGGGCACCCTACTGAGCCGGAGTTAAATTCAGGGATCAGATCAGCGGAAGCGATGACCCACCCAATCGGGGCTAATCCACTGATCCTGGAACCCCTTTCATCCAGCGACTAGCCAAAGAAGCGATCGCCAAAATCAATAAACTCTTACACAGCAAAGATCACCAGCTCAAGATCGAAAGTTGGGGCAGCCACCAAGATGGTATCAGCCTATAGAACTGCTGGGGTGAAGGCCATGGCGCCCATCAGGTAACCAAAGCCGCCAACTCGGCAAGCACCCCGTCTGGAAAGTGAGTGAATGATTTCCAAGGGTGCAGGGTTGCAATCGCGTCCATGCCAACTGGAACGACTCCCGCCCATGACATCAGCTCAACCAAACTCATCGCCCGAGTGATGTCTAACGATTTGAACCAGGCTATGCCCTGCCGGGCAACCAGACCCCCCCCGTGAACGCAATGGAACTGGCGCGAGGGCTGCTAGGCCACCAGCGCGACCCCACCTGTGACTTTTTCAATCTCAGCGGCTGCTGCAGGCGGCCGGTTAAATCGGCCTCTCACGCTTCACCATCTTGCGGGCAGTCAAGCAGAAAGCAAACAACAGCTCAGCACTCTTTGGGCTCGGCCAGTGCCAGCAGGTCTCCAGCGACTACGGGGCAGTTCTGGCCACTTACAACCAAGGCCCAACTCACAATCGGGGTGATCTGACCCTGCTCAGCATGGCCGAGAGCATGCCCCTGGGGCCTTATCAATTCAGCTCCCCCCTCGGATGATCCAGGGGAGCCCGTTACACCAGACCTTAGCCGTGCCGCAATGACCATCGTGGGCAACCAGCAAGTCTAAGCACTCTTTAGCCACCCAAACAAATTTGCTCCCCACCGGAGCGATACCTAGATGGAGGTCCTGCAGAAGCAGGGCAAGGTGCCGCTGTTGATGATAAGTAAAAGCGGCACCTAGGGGGTCTTTGGTACAACAGGCCGAGGCGTGCGGACT
>Ga0209357_1000438_pt1 | contig 16327 bp, 20 predicted proteins | sample LauGreFBDMM110SD_2_FD_187573 | JGI IMG/M metagenome (GOLD analysis project Ga0209357, IMG submission 187573) | Freshwater lake microbial communities from Lake Michigan, USA - Fa13.BD.MM110.SD (SPAdes) (version 3) | ecosystem: Environmental > Aquatic > Freshwater > Lake | place: Lake Michigan... | reverse complement strand
GTCTTATTCACTATTTGGTGGCGCGGTGCTGTTCACCTCTCGCATGGACTTAGTACTTGGTGGGCCTGGGCGAAAAGTAATTATCGACCTAAAGACAGGCCGTCTCACACCCACACACCGTGACGACTTGCGTTTCTATGCGCTCATCGAAACCTTGCGTAGCCGCCAAGCCCCACGCAGACTTGCGTCATATTCACTTGACTCTGCTCGTCTCGACGATGAAGACGTCACAGAAGGTTTATTGCAATCAGCAGTTCGTCGCACTGCTCATGGCACTTTGTTGATTGCAGATCTTGTGTTGAAAACTCGTGAACCAGAAGTGCGACCTGGTTTTCAGTGCAGGTGGTGTCCGGCAAATGATTCGTGTGAAGTTGGAGCGCAGTTCTTGCGACAACTTGCGGGGGAAGACGAAGACTCTGACTGAATCAGCGCGTTGCCATGCCCGGGATATGCGGGGTCATCATGGCGAACGGAACGCCAAGGCCTGTTGCTCCACGCACGGTTGAGATGTAACGACCAGGTTGCGTTGCGCGTTTTGGTGGCGAAGCAATATCGTCGCCCAACGATTCGCAGTATTCAAACAAGTCATCAACGCTTGCAACCATGCCCCACAACGATGCACCAACAGTGGTGATGTGTGGCCCGCTGACAACTTCAATGATGGTGTTATCAAGTTTGTGGAATCGCTGCACAACACCGTTTCCCACTTCGCGTTCACGACGTACATCAAGACCAAGAACAGCTTCAATAGCGGCACAGGTGCGATCAAGGTTGTCTGTGTTGACCACTACGTGATCAAGCCCCGTGATGGTGTGAGAGCCAATGCGAGACGTCGCGGGATGACCAGGAGAGGTTGAGACAAGGGTGGTGGCAATGCCATCGATGTCACAGACATCATTAATACCGACATCAATGGTCCAGGAATGAAGCCCAAGCGGGTCGTCCGTGATGGTCAGGTCAACATCAGCCAACAGACAAGAGTTACCAGTAAATGAAAGACCCAGCTTCTGCCAGGGTTCACGAGAGCCCCCTGCTTGCAGTGCAACGAGGCGGCTCATATGGGTGTCGGCTTAGCCGCGACCCATGTTTGGACGCTTGCCGTGGTTGGCCTTGGAGCGGCGCATGCGCGCCTTACGCTTTTTGGTCTTCTTCGACATAGGGGTCAAGGCTATCGGGCAACAGGCCGAGCGCCACAAGGCAAATTCAGGCTGGGCGCCACATGTAATAGCCAACCGCGTAGGCCGTGCCATCTTTGCGGTAGTCGGAACAGACATATGCGACACCTTTATATTGCCCGGTCTGACCAGACTCGGCTTTCTTGCACCGAACTGGCGTCACTTCGCGCCCTCCAGTAACCGTGGTAGCAGCGGGAGTGGTGGCATTAGGGGACAACGTTGTGGCTGACATGACAGCAGGAATGGTGGTTTCAGTTATTGGCGTTGTCGCAGATTTTGATGGAGACGCAGGAGCAGTTCCCCATGGTGCAACTGTGGTCGTTGCACACGACGCCGTGAGCAGGTTCTTGATACGCCCAAATTCGCTCTGGTCCATAGATAGTTTCCAACGGGCTTTAACAGCAACCCACTCAGACAGGTACGTGCATGTGTATGACTTCTGGGGCGGAACCCAATTCGACGGGTCACGGTCAGACTTTGATCTGTTTTGACCGGCGGTCACGGCGATGAGCGCACGAGCATCGGATAAATCATTTGCAAAGGCCTGGCGTTGTGCCGCAGTCCAGCTCCATGCACCTGAATCCCAGGCTTCTTTCAGAGGAATCATGTGATCAATATCAAGGTCACTTGGATTTGTGTGCATCACATTGTCATATGGCGACAACCAGTCACCTTCAATCACTTTGCATCCATAGGCATCAACTTGCGGTTTGCTCTGCGACTCTGCAATCAGAACTTCTTCGCGCGTATCACACCCGTTTCCATTTGCATCAATCCAATGTTTGAAATACGAACGTGAATAACCGTTCTTGTATTCGTTTTGCACGGTAATGGTGGCAAGAACTGACAAGGCTGTTTGGTTTGTGCCCAAAGCACCTTTTGCAATGGTGGTAGTCACTACCTTTTTCTTCTTCAGCGTTGTTGTAGTTTTCTTCGCCTCAGGTGATGGTGCTGCGCCCGAAGAGCTAACGCATCCGACAGTGACTACAAGTGCGAGAGCTGGAAAAACTATTAAGGATCGCTGCAAACGACGAGACATAGTGTTGGACATTTTCATAAGTACCTCTTATGCAGACCGTACTAGTAATTAGGAGAACTCAATCACTATGAGTTCAGTTGTGGCGCTTACCCCAGCGCTCGAGATCCTGAAGAATGGGAATCAATTCTTCACCTTTGCGCGTGAGGTGGTACTCGTAGCGTTGTGGTTTCGCTGTGTACAGACGTTTTTCCAGAACACCACCGGCAACAAGAGTGTGCAGACGATCAGTCAGAATATTGCGCGCGATTCCAAGTGAATTCTGAATGGATTCAAAACGAAATGATCCGTCATTGACTGCTGCAATAATCAGAGGAGTCCACCATTCCCCCATAACTTCCAGTGCATCTGCGAGGCGATTATCGAGATGCGAGAAGTTTTTCCGTGGTGACATTGGACATACCCTAGGGTAAGGGTGTGTAGTTGAAATGCGTTTCATGACGGATTCAAGGATTTTTTATGCAGAATACATCACATATTCATCACCGTTTCAAGGGTGAGAACAATTCACCACAAAATAATTATTCGTGTATCTCGACAAATATGCATTCACCAGGGCACACATCAGCAGCTTGCACCACGGCTGCGTAATCACGCAATACGACGACCGCTAATGAACCGGCACCACCCGGATCATTGAGAGGTTCGCCTCGCTCAGCAACGTAGGCGATGCCATCTTCAAGTTGCACAAATACATCAGGACAATGATCAACGCATAAACCGTCACCCGTGCACAGGTCTTGATCAATCCACACGCGCATGCCAAAACGGTACCGTGCACTTGCCCTTATCCTGCACACTATGACATTGAACGCACCAATTGCCCCACGTCGACCGCATACATGGGTGCGACCTTCTGGCGATGTTCATGACCCATACGCGTGGCTGTTGAAGAAAGATGATTCCGAGACCATGCGGTACCTCGCGGACGAGAATGACTTTTCGCGCCAATGGTTTTTCGGTCACACAACTGAGACCGAGGAAATTTTCGCCACGATCAAGTCACGCATTCAAGAAGACGATGCATCTCACCCAGTCAGCCACTCCGGTTGGTGGTACACATCACGCACTGAAACTGGCAAGGCATACGCGATTCATTCACGAGGAAGAGCAGCAACGAGTGCGACCGACAATATTCTCATCGATGAGAATATTGAGGCAGATGGGCACGACTATTTCTCGTTAGGCGCCTTTGAGGTCTCAAACAACACTCGGCTTCTCGCTTGGTCTAGTGACATTGACGGTGGCGAGTACTACACATTGCGTATTCGTGACACTGAAACAGGCCTTGATGTATCAGATGTCGTAGCCGACACAGCGTTTGGTGGCATTGCATGGAGCACAAATGATGACTGGCTGTTTTACGTGACTCCCGATGAACAAATGCGACCTTGGCAAGTGTGGCGTCACCAAGTTGGCACTCCAGTCACTAATGACGTGATGATTTATGAAGACCCAGACGAGCGATTCTTTGTAGGTGTGGCCGCTAGTCGTTCCGGCCAATTGATCATGATCGAATCTTCCAGCAAGACGTCCAGCGAGACGTGGATTCTTGATGCATCAACACCCACTGCTCAATTGCTGTGTGTTGCCCCACGACGCGAAGACGTTGAATACACAGTTGATCACTGGGGTACTGAACTAGCAATCACCACAAACCTGGATGCGGTTGATTTTCAAGTCATGACAGCCTCGACCTCTTCTCCCTCTGAGTGGAAACCATTTCTCTCTCACGTGGCCAGTGAGCGCATTACCCAGTTTGAGTGTTTTTCTTCCTTCGCAGTGATGCAACGATGGGTGAACGGGCAGCAAGTGATTTCAATTGTGAACCGTGATCGAACTACCTCACACATTGCAGTTCTTGATGAGCCCCACGAAGTGGAACTCGACAGCAACCCAGACTTTGATACTGATGGCATTCGATTGTCGTATCAATCACTCACAGTGCCTCACACCACTGCGTGGTATTCGATTGCATCAGATGAAGTCGCGACACTGAAACAAGTTCGCGTCAATGCTTGTGATTTGTCAATGTACGTGTCGGAGCGTTTGTGGGCTACGTCAGACGATGGCACTCAGGTACCCGTTGACATCGTGCGTCATCGTGACACTCCTCTTAATGGCACAGCCCCGGCAATGGTGTACGTGTACGGCTCATATGAAATTTCAGTTGCCCCGTGGTTCTCTGTTGCGCGACTTTCGTTACTTGATCGCGGCTGGATATGGGCCCTTGCACATCCTCGCGGCGGCGGCGAAATGGGCCGCGACTGGTATCTACAGGGCCGCTTACAGCACAAGCGCAATACTTTTACCGACACCATTGCAGTAGCCACACATTTGGCAGACAGTCACATTTGTGACGGCACGAAGATGGTGATCCGTGGTGCAAGCGCAGGCGGACTTGCAGTAGGTGCCTGCATAACGATTGCACCGACTCGATTTGCTGGCGCCATTGCCGAAGTACCGTTCGTCGATGTAGTGAGCACTATGAGTGATCCGTCGTTGCCGCTTACCATTACTGAATGGGAAGAATGGGGCGACCCACGTAAAGAGCCAAGCGCTTCATACATCGCGAGCTATTCGCCATATGACAACACTGTGCCTGTTGACTACCCACAGTTGTATGTCACGGCGGGCTTGAACGACCCTCGCGTTAGTTATCACGAACCAGCAAAATGGGTGGCCCGTATGCGTCATGAATCACCACAGACAACAGTGGTCTTCAAATGTGAAATGGGTGCAGGGCATGGAGGACCTTCAGGTCGTTACGACCAATGGCGTGATGAAGCACAAACATTGTCGTTCGCCATTGATTGTGTGCAATAAGTATTTAGCTAAATGCTGCAGCAGTAAACATCAATGCAATAAGTGCAAGATTACGCAACACGTCTCGCCATGATGGCGGCCGATTCACATGGGCACCAAAACACGCGCACGGAACCTGTGACTTCATCGTCACCTGTAGTACTAAAAACGACGTGAACACAACTAACAACAATGTTGCAAGCCCAAGAACAGTGGCGGCGGGCTTCAAGACCAGCAACGCAGCACCAAGAACCAACTCCAGCGGTGGGAGCGCGACAGCCACGATTGGCCAAAGGTGTTGTCGGCGAGCGTTAGCACGCCATTGATTCCACGATGTGACTTTGCCTGCTCCGGCAAGAGCCAATACTGCACCGACTAGAGCGGCACAGGCGCGAGCAGTAATTTCTCTGCTATCCACCGTGCTTCACGCTTGAGACTTTGCCACGAAAGAACACCATGGCATTCTCTACTTCTTCTGCATGATCAAGCGACGTGACGCGACCAACAACACATGTATGGTCCCCCATCACTGTTTCCGTATCAATCTCACAATCAATCCATGTAATAGAGCCTGGTAATACTGGACTGCCTCCGGCTGAAGGCAACCATTCAATACCTGCAAATTTGTCGTCGCCTTCTTTGGCAAAACGCCAACACATTTCTTCTTGGTGTGATCCGAGGACATTCACACAGAAGCGACCAGATTCACGAATTGCGGCCCATGATTGTGAACGGACACCTGGGAAAAAACCAACAAGTGGTGGATCAAGCGATACGGATACAAAGGAACCAATTGTGAGGCCAAACGCTACGCCCTGCGCGTTGAGTCCTGTAACCACGACTACAGAGGTCGGTACATGGCCGAGAACGGCGCGAAAGTGAGCAGAGTCAATAGGTGCAGACATATGTTCAGATTAGACGCAACAGGTCACAAGTTGATTGTTGCGCCTTCACGGGCTACGAAAACTTCAACTCCCAAAGAGTCTGAGCAAGCCTGCGTGGCGTCAAGTTCATCATCTGTGCGCTCTGGGTCATGATGAAACAGAGCCAATCGCTTTGCGCCACATGACATCGCAACACCAACAGCAAATTCTGTGGTGCAGTGACCCCAATGAGCTTTAGTCACAAATTCAGCTGGTGTGTATTGGGCATCATGAATGAGAAGATCTACGCCTTTGACTAGTTCACGGACTCCGTCTGCAATAGAGAACGATCCGTCAAGCGGTTGCTGATGATCAGAGATATAGGCAATGGATACTCCGCCGAAATCAATGCGATATCCAACTGTTGGCCCGATGTGTGGAACCAAACGCGACTTGATGGAGTAACCATCTATTGCGAAATCATTATCAGCAACGTCATGGAACGAAAAACGTCCGTGCAAGCCCGCCATGTCAACGGGAAAAGTTGGTGGACGAACAATGCTCTTTACCGATTCCATGAAACTGGTGCCATCTTCTTGAGCTGGACCAAACATTTCGAGCCGTGCATCTGGCTGTAGCACCGGAGCAAAAAACGGCAGTCCTTGAATATGGTCCCAATGCACGTGCGTCACCAAAGCGACCGCATTGACAGGTGCATCTTTATCAACAAACTGCTTACCGAAATAGCGAAGACCAGTTCCGAGGTCAAGAAGTAGCGGACGTTGCCCTTCAGCCTGAACAGAAACGCATGACGTGTTGCCACCGTATTTCATTGTGGTTGGCCCATGGCAAGGTGTTGAACCACGAACGCCGTGAAACGTGACGCGTAGTTGCTCTGACCCCATTTCCCTAACGCTACGCATGTTCGCTCATGAAGTACACAATTACTTAGGGTGACGCGTGTCGCACCACAGCCGAGTACCGTTCGGACATGGCTCATGACATCACTACTCACACCGTCACCGCTAACGGCATCGACTTCACCTACCTTGAGTGCGGAACTGGCCCCTTAGCCCTATGCCTTCACGGTTTTCCCGACTCGGCACATAGTTGGCGTTATCTCATGCCCGAACTCGCAGCTGCTGGTTACCGAGCGGTAGCGCCATTTACTCGCGGCTATGCACCAACGTCGATCGCGCCAGATGGCCTGTACCAAACAGGTGCTTTATCTGCTGACGCCAACGCTTTGCATGAGGCACTCGGTGGTGACGGCGATGCAGTTCTGATTGGGCACGACTGGGGCGCGCCAAGTGTTTACGGTGCAGCAGCAAGCGAACCACAACGTTGGAAGCGAGTTGTTGGAATGGCAGTGCCTCCAGGTGCCGCGATGGGAATGTCATTTGCAACCAACCTCGAACAAACAAAACGCAGTTGGTACATGTTCTATTTCCAGCATCCATTGTCTGACATGGTGGTGCCCGCAAATGATCTTGCATTCATTGACATGTTGTGGCGCGATTGGTCTCCTGGATACGACGGAACAATTGATTCAGAAAATTGCAAAGCATGTTTGCGTGACCCCGCTCATATGTCAGCTGCGCTTGGTTATTACCGCGCAACTCTTGGCGCCGGCAAGCGCAGTGAGAAATACGATGTGATTCAAGCTGCTGGTGGCGGTGAGTTAACACAACCGACCTTGTATTTACATGGATCGAATGACGGATGCATCGGGAGCGAAGTTGCAGAATTAGCGCGTGCAATGTCTCCATGGGCCACCGTGCAAATCGTTGAGGGCGCCGGCCACTTCATGCAGTTAGAAAAGCCAGCTGAAGTGAACAAACTGATTATTGATTGGATTACGGCAAAGTAACGGTGTTTCCAGTGCGTTGAAGTAATCCCTCATCCACTAGCGATGCAATCAACTTCTCTGCACGAACCTCATCGACATGCATTGCTTCAATCACGTCAGTGATTAGTTGCGAGCCATCCCCCACCGCACGTAGTGCCCGCCCACGTGCTTGACGATCAGAACCTTCAAACCGTGGTTGGGGCTTACTGACTCCGGCGGACAATTGCGCTGGGTCATCACCAAGACCCTTGTATTTGCACTGGGTTAGCACGGGACATGAATCACACAATGGTGAACGAACCGTGCAATGCCGTGCACCGAAATCCATCATCACCTGATTCCATTCCCACCCGAGCCCTTGTGGAACCAACTCATCTGCGAAGTCCTGCAGAGCACGAGCCTTCATTGGAACGCCTTCAAGTCGCGACAACACGCGCGAGACATTGACATCGACAACAGCAACATCAATTCGATGTGCAAATGCCAAAACAGCACGCGCGGTGTACTGACCGATTCCAGGAAGCTTCAGCAACTCATCCAATGTTTCTGGCATGTTGTCGTCGAACTGCTCATGCAGCACCACTGCAGTTGCTTGCAGATTGCGACACCGCCGCGGATACCCAAGACCAGACCACAGACGCAATGCATCACCTAACGGCGCCTTAGCCAACGCACCTGGCGTGGGAAATGCATCAAGAAAAGCTTCGTACTTGGGCATGACACGCGCAACAGACGTTTGTTGCAGCATCACTTCACTAACAAGCACCCGCCATGGGTCGCTTGTGCGACGCCAGGGCAAGTCACGCAGCGAACCGCTGCCCCACTCAATCACACTGGCCGCAATGCGGTCATTGCGACTTAGTCGGCCCACACGTCCTGTCCGTCGTATGGACGGCGACGGCCTGGAGCAAACTCACGCTTCCACACCATGACGCGACGTCGGAAGTAGCAGACTTCTTTGCCATCTTGGTTGAAACCTTTGGTCTCAACCAGGACTGTGCCGCGATCATTCTTTGACTTGCTCTCAGTTGTCTCAAGAATACGAGTCTCTGCGTGAATGGTGTCGCCGTGAAACGTTGGGAACTTGTGCTGAAGAGTTTCTACTTCAAGGTTTGCAATAGCTGCACCACTGATGTCAGGAACACTCATGCCCAATACAAGCGAATACACAAGATTGCCAACAACAACGTTGCGACCTTGCACGCTTTCTTTTGCAAACCAATCGTTGGTATGCAGTGGGTGATGATTCATCGTGATCATGCAGAAGAGATGATCGTCATATTCGGTAATGGTCTTACCTGGCCAATGACGAAATACGTCACCAGGAACAAAATCTTCTAAGCAGCGACCAAAGGGGCGTTCATGTGTTGTCATGACTCCAACGCTACTCAGGTTTTAGTGTGCCATCCGTATCGTCATCTGAGAATTCAAGATCAGATGGATCAAACACTGGCATCGGAAACTGTCCAGTACGGTCGCGCGGAGCAAATTTCTCCACCCAATCAACGGTGGTGAGTCCGCGTTGTGCTTGCGACGTAGCAACACGCGGCAAAGGCCCCAACTTGTGTTTGCGGTCGATGGAGAACGGGCCGACACGCAACGACAAGTAACACAACCAACCAACAAATATCGGCAACCAATACTGCCCCACGCGATACGACAAAACACCAACAGTGGCCAACGGACGTCCAAGTCCGAATCCGACGAGGGTTGGAATATAGATGCCCTCCATAATTCCTAATCCGCCTGGAGTAATCGGAATAACTGAAAACACATTGGCGATTCCGAACGACACGACAAGCGCATCAAAACCAAGGTTGCCGCCAAATGCCCGAATGAACACCCATAGCGACAGTGCATCAAGCGCCCAGTTCAAGGTCGCCCAGCCGACGACTCGCTGCATCAACGCACGGTCCGTGAACAGTCCTTCGATCCTGTTTCCCAGATGCTCAAGTACTGACGCTGCGTGGTCTTCATCGAATCGCAATCGTCGGGCAACGGACCGCACCAAGCGTTCCGAGCGTCCTTGACCTTCGACAAGGCCGAAAATTATGAAGCCAGCAAATGCCATCAGCAAAATACCAACAATCGCTGCTGTTCCGTACGCAGCGTTGACACCACGAGTAGGAATAGAAATGATTAATCCGAGCCACAAGATAAAATTCAGAACCACTGCTGAACCAACACCGGCAGTGGCCAATGCGAATGCTGCGTCTGGCCCTTTGACGCCACACATCGTGATGAGCCTGAATCCGAGCGCCGTACTTGCAGCACTTCCACCAGGAACAATATTTCCCAATGCCTTAGTGCTGAGTTGAATACGGAACAACCGCAGGACACTGATGCCTGCTCCGTGCTCACCAAGCGCGGCTCTGGTCAACATGGAATATGCGAGTAATGAAAACCCTTGGAGGCCAATTGCCACAAACAATAAATTCGGGTCAACATTCTTCAGGTCACGAACTGCGTCGCGAAACCCCGGGATGAGAGGTAACACAAAGAAGTACACAATTGCGCCGAGCAGTACGAACTGCAAAGCCCTACTGATGCGCCAGCGGCGCTGTACTTCATCAGCCATAGTGACCATCGTTACCGAAATCTGACCCTTGAGATGGGAATGCATGAACAATCTTTGATAATTCAGCGCGCAACCCTGGCGCGTACTCGGCATTGGTCTTTCCTAGCCTCACAACAACAAGATTGCGCCGAGGTGACGCCCACGTGAACTGCCCCTCAAACCCGAGTGCAGCAATAGAGCCGGGGTCATTCGGAAACATCCACACATGCGCCCCGTAATCAAGGTTGTTGTCAGGGTCTCGTGCGATAGGGGTACGTGAGTAATCCACCCAGCCCTCGGGCAAAAGGCGCGAACCATTCCACATTCCGTCGTTTAAGTACAGATAACCGAATCGTGCAAAGTCACGGGCCGTGGCATACACGAATGACGAACCAACAAAATTGCCTGTGGCATCGAAGCGCGGAATGGCAGAGCGCATACCAAGCGGATCAAATAAACGTTGCTGCATGAATTTCGACATTGCATCAGTGGAACCAGGTTTCTCACCCAGTGCACGAGAAAGAATTTTTGTTACAAGATTTGTTGTGCCGGATGAATACAAGTACTTCGTACCAGGAGTTGCTTCCAAGTTTTTTGAAGCTGCATACGCCGCGTGGTCTCCGACAAATTTCTTATCGCCGAACAACATCTCGATTACGTCAGAGGCCGTGTCGTCTACATAGTCTTCCAACCACTCAAGACCGCTCATCTGGTTCAACAGATTGCCCAGTGTGATCTTTGCGCGGTCATCGTGTTCCCATTCAGGAAATAGATGGTCATCATCAATTGACAGCAGTCCGTCCCCCACTGCCATGCCCACCAGTGCCTGCGTAATGCTTTTCGCCATTGACCACGAAATTAATGTGGTTGAGGCATCGGTTTCTGGGCCGTACATTTCACGGACCACGCGTCCGTTATGAACTACAACAAGCGCCAACGTGGTTGCCAGGTGATGTGGTTGCGATGCCAGAAGTGAAACAACTCCATCAAGAGTTTCCACATCGACCGTTCGGTCAAGTTCGCCATCGAGCCAGTTGATCGCGGGAAAAGTGTCAAATGCCACATCCAAAGACTAGGCGTGAGGAGCATCTAGGGCGTCACGGGTGCGTTGAACCCGTGCATTATTCACTAGCGTTTAAGACATGAGCACAATTGCCCCTGATATCCAGACAGCCTCTTCGGTTATTTCCATCGCTTCAGCAATGGTTGACACCGCCATTGCATCGCTAATCGCGCTAGGTGGACCTGACAAGAATCAAACCTTGGCATACGACATTGCCCATGTGGCTTCTGCAGTCGCAACCGCTGAGTCACTTCTTGCATACGGCGCAAAAGGCGATGTGGAAAACAACATCACGTGTGCATTCACTGCCGACATGGTTCACGACTTCGTTTCTCGTCTTATCGGCCGTGAAGATATGTGGGGAGTCAAAGCATCCCAGTTTGAGCCAGCAAACGAGTTCGTTCAGAGATATCGGGCCCCGGAATTCCTCGCATCACTTGCTGAAGTTCAAGGTCCTCGTCATCTGGCCAGTGACTTTGAAATGGTGCAAGACACTTTTCGTTCATATGCAAACAAAGTCATCGCGCCTCAGGCCGAGCACGTACACCGTCATAACGGTGATGTTCCAGAAGAAATCATTTCTGGACTTGCTGAAATTGGTGCATTCGGCCTCAGTGTCCCTGTCGAATACGAAGGTTTCAGCGAAGGCGGCGAAAGTGAATACATGGCTTCTGTCATCGCAACTGAAGAATTGTCTCGCGCCTCACTTGGTATCGGTGGTTCCTTAATCACTCGTCCAGAAATTCTTACGCGAGCACTTGTTAAGGGCGGCACAGAGGCTCAGAAACTTGAATGGCTTCCAAAGTTGGCTAGCACCGAAGTGATGTCTGCAGTTGCAGTAACCGAACCTGACTACGGATCAGATGTTGCGAGCTTGAAGACAACAGCAGTTCGGGGTACAGGACCCAACGGTGAAGCTGGCTGGATCATTAACGGCGTGAAGACTTGGTGCACATTTGGTGCGCGCGCAAACGTATTGATGCTTCTTGCACGTACAGACCCAGACCGTTCAAAAGCACACCGCGGATTATCTCTGTTCATTGTTCCAAAACCACTGGGCGATTCCCATGGGTTCACGTTCAATCAAGACGGTGGCGGAAAGATGGACGGCAGCCCAATTGACACCATCGGTTATCGCGGAATGCACAGTTACGAAATTGCTATCGAAAACTGGTGGGTCCCTGCAGCAAACCTCATTGGCGAAGAAGACGGACTGGGCCAAGGTTTCTACTTGCAGATGGCCGGCTTCGAAAATGGTCGTTTGCAAACAGCAGCTCGCGCAGTTGGCGTAATGCAAGCTGCATACGAAGCAGCAGTTGACTATGCAAATAACCGCACAGTTTTCGGTCAACCAATCTCGCAATACGAACTCACACAAGTGAAGTTGGGCCGCATGGCTGTGCTGATTCAAGCATCACGCCAGTTCTGTTATTCAGTAGCCGGCCTTATGGGTGTAGGTGAAGGCGCAATGGAAGCCAGCATGGTGAAGGCATACGTATGCCGAGTAGCCGAGTGGGTAACACGCGAAGCTCTCCAAATTCACGGTGGTTACGGCTATGCAGAGGAATACAGCGTGAGTCGTTTGTATGTCGATGCGCGCGTGTTGTCAATCTTTGAAGGTGCAGATGAAACACTGTGCCTAAAAGTAATCGCAAAGAACCTTTGCGACGCTAAGAAATAGCTACAACAGTTCTAGTAACGACGCGATGCGTCGACACGAGACCAAGTCAGCGGCATCGTCATACGGGTCAACAAGAATTGGAATCAGTCCTGCTGCTGTTGCGCCCCCGACATCCATAACAACGCTGTCGCCTACATAGGCAATGCGCGAACGGTCGATACCGTCAAAGAACGGCAATGCGAAATCAAAAATGTGAGGGTCGGGCTTCATGACTCCGACAACATGACTATCGACAATGCATCGAACACTTGCTAACGGGCCATCTCCCACCTGACAAATACCACTGCGACCAAGAATTTCCTCTATCTGTCCACTTGCGTTACTGACAATTCCAATGGGGACTCCAGCAGCGTTGAGTCCACGAAGTGTTTCAGCAGAACCTGCAAGAGGCGCACGCCACAAGAGAGCATGACGGGTACGAGACAGCACGTATGTTGCCGCTTCTCGATTGTGTTCGGGCACACCCACTAATTGCACGTACGCGGTGTTGTAGTACGACCAGTCGTCTTCGCCAGAACCCTGTCGTGATTTTGCCGCCATTGCGCCGTAGTGGGCGCGAACGTAGACGTCAAGATCAGATGTAGCCCCGTAGTAGGCCAGTGTCGGTGCCAGTACTGCTGGGTCCGGGATGAGAAATACTCCCCCTGCATCAAAAAGAATGGCGTCGTACTGCTGGCTCATGCCAAAGACACTAGGAGATATGACCTGCTGGCATGATCCATTCAGAACGCTGTCCTGTGATCTCTGCAATGTGGTCGAAGTCAATGTCGTAGTGCAGCAAGGTGAGGTCTAGTTGTTCTGCGACTGCTGCAATGATGAGATCTGGAATTTTCCGACCGCGTTGAGACTTTTGCGCGAGAATTCTTTGCACTTGTAGAGCCCGGGTAAAATGTTCTTGCTGAATCGCGATGTTGAAGAATCGCGACAACAGATGTGAAGCACCTTCCCATTCATCTTCGTTACGCGCCGAATACAAATATTCGAGGTCAGTGATTGAGCAACGTGCAATTTCGCCGTTCAACGCAAGCGCTCGCACTTTCGTCAATACTTCATCACTCTTCAAGCGATGAAGAACACTTGTATCAATGAGATACTTCAGCGCCATGCGCTCTCATGTCCGCTCGTGTTGAATGTTGAAGCAAAATGAAGCGCTACGTCTAGTTCGTGTTCGGCTTCACCTACTGATCTGATGAGTGCCTGATTGATGGTGTCTTTCATGGTTGCGGTTCCGAGAGCTGCCTGAGCCGCAACCAGCAATTCATCGGGTATTTCCACTAAGCGTTTGGTCATGTCGCTCAGTATATCCATACTTTTGATGAGTATATATCAGCGTCCCCTCTGGCAATGTTTCCCCAGTGTCAGTCCCCCCATACGATTGAGGCGTGCGCCCATCTCGTGACTTTTTCAAACCCCTTGCCGCCGGAGCTCCAGCCCCCGTACAAGAGATCCCTTTCAAGCCAAGTCGTGTCATTCACTTCTTTCCGCCTCATAACGAAAAGATGGTCGCAAAGCTTCCTGAAACCATTCCTAACGTCGACATCATTCTTGGCAACTTGGAAGATGCAATTCCGATGGCCGATAAAGCAGCAGCGCGCGCCGGCCTCATCAAGGTTGCCAACACTCTCGACTTTGGTACTACTCAATTGTGGACACGCGTCAACAGCCTCGACTCTCCGTGGTTCCTTGATGACATCATCGATATCGTCACCCAAGCCGGAGACAAATTCGACGTCATCATGATTCCAAAGGTGGAAGGGCCAGAGGACATTCACTATGTTGATCGACTGCTTGCACAACTTGAGGCACGTGCCGGATTAAAGAAGCCACTGCTGCTTCACGCAATTCTCGAAACAGCTCGTGGAGTAGCAAACGTTGAAGAAATTTGTGCTGCGTCTCCTCGTATGCAGGGAATTTCGCTCGGGCCTGCAGACCTTGCAGCAAACCGTCGCATGAAAACCACCCGCGTTGGCGGTGGCCACCCCGACTACATCGTGCGTGCAGACCCAGAAGGCGACAACTACGAAGGTGCACGCACCGTGTACCAACAAGATTTGTGGCACTACACGCTTGCCCGCATGGTTGATGCCTGCGTCATGAACGGAGTTCTTCCGTTCTATGGCCCATTCGGCGACATCAAAGACACCGTCGCATGTGAAGATCAGTTCCGCAACGCATACCTCCTTGGCTGCGTAGGCGCATGGAGCCTTCACCCCGTCCAGATCGACATCGCAAAGCGCGTGTTTAGCCCTCGTCCGTCTGACGTACTGCAAGCACAGCGCGTTATTGACGCAATGGGCGACGGCACTGGTGCTGTCATGCTTGACGGCAAGATGGAAGACGATGCATCTGTAAAACAGTGCAAGGTTGTCGTTCAACTTGCTCGCCAATTGGCAGAGCGCGACCCAGCACTTGCCGCTTCATACGGTTTCTAAACCCCCACAACACTGAGGAGACTCCATGTCTGCACTACGTCCACGCCGTTCCGCTTTGTATATGCCTGCCGCCAATGAGCGCGCACTAGAAAAAGCAAAAGGTATTTCTACCGATGCAATCATCTTCGACCTTGAAGATGCAGTGTCACCAGATTCGAAAGACATTGCTCGTGCACAAGCAATTGCAGCAGTGAACTCCGGTGAATACGGAAAGCGTGAGCTCACCATTCGTTGTAACGCTCTTGCAACACCATGGGGCCATGCAGATGTTGCTGCGGCTGCAAAAGCACGTGTGTCAGCTGTTGTGATTCCAAAGATCAACTCCGTTGCTGAAGTGAATGAAGTATCCGCAGCTCTTGATGCAGCCGGCGCACCAAAAGAGATGATGATTTGGGCAATGATCGAGACCCCAACAGCAATTTTTGACTGTCGCGAAATTGCGGCACATCCTCGCGTTCCTGTTCTCATCATGGGAACAAACGATTTGGCTAAGGAATTGCGCGCAGCACAAGTGCCTGGTCGCGCACCGCTGTACCCAAGCCTTCACACTGCACTCCTTGCAGCACGTGAAGCAGGAAAGACAATTCTCGACGGCGTCTACAACGACATCAAGAACGCTGATGGATTTCGTGCAGAGTGTGTACAAGGTGCCGAGATGGGCTTTGATGGAAAAACCCTCATCCACCCAGATCAAGTAGGCGTTGCTAACGACGTGTGGTCACCAAGCGAAGCCGAAGTAGAGCACGCTCGCAAAGTTATTGCAGCATTTGACGAAGCACTTGCAGCAGGTAAAGGCGTTGTACAGCTTGACGGCCGCATGATTGAAAATCTGCACGTTGCAAACGCACAACGCGCTATTGCAATTG
>Ga0209357_1000436_pt1 | contig 16355 bp, 16 predicted proteins | sample LauGreFBDMM110SD_2_FD_187573 | JGI IMG/M metagenome (GOLD analysis project Ga0209357, IMG submission 187573) | Freshwater lake microbial communities from Lake Michigan, USA - Fa13.BD.MM110.SD (SPAdes) (version 3) | ecosystem: Environmental > Aquatic > Freshwater > Lake | place: Lake Michigan... | reverse complement strand
GGTCTGGGCGGGCAACTCGATTTTAGGCAGCGTGGTGGCCGATATGGTGCCGCCCATCACCTTGAATTTTTTTCGCTGGCTATTAGCCATGCTGCTGCTCTTGCCTTGGGGTTGGCGATTGCTTTTGCCCAGCAGCGTGATGTGGCCTCACTGGCGACGCTATGCCGTACTCGGTCTCTTGGGGGTGGGTTGCTACAACAGCTTCCAGTATTTGGCGCTGCACACCTCCACCCCCATCAATGTCACCTTGGTGGCTTCTAGCGTGCCGGTTTTCATGCTGGCCATGGGGGCTTTATGGTTCAAACAACGCATCACCCGCCGTCAAATGCTTGGTGCGGCCATGTCCATCGCAGGTGTGCTGTGCGTGCTAGGGCGGGGCGACTGGCAAACCTTGCTGCAAGTCGAGTTGGTGATTGGCGACGTGTATGTGTTGATCGCCGTGCTGTGTTGGGCTTTGTACAGCTGGTTGCTGTCGCAACCCAAAGACCCGCCCGAGATTCGTGGCAACTGGGTGTATTTTTTAATGGCGCAGATGGTCTTTGGTGTACTTTGGTGCGGCATTTGCACCGCCTTGGAATGGCAATTGAGCGACAACCCCCATATTGACTGGGGCTGGCCGCTTTACGCCGCACTGCTTTACGTGGCGCTGGGGCCGGCGATCTTGGCCTACCGCAGTTGGGGCTTAGGTATCCAAAGAGTGGGGCCCAATATTGCCGGCTTTTTTGCCAATCTCACACCCTTGTTTGCCGCCGTCATGTCCACCGTGCTGTTGGGGGATGCACCCCACCCTTACCACGCAGCAGCATTTGTGCTGATTGCTGGCGGCATTGTGGTGTCGTCGAAAAAAACGTAGTAAGAGTTTGCATCTGCATGTGGTCTCCAAGCGGGCGCAGGTCGACAGCCTTAGCGATTGAACATTGCCTCAGTGGGTGCCTGGAAACGCACCGCCATCGATCAAAATATTTTGACCGGTGATGAAGCCCGCATGCTGGCTGCACAAAAAAGCGCAAGTCTGGCCAAACTCATCGGGATGTCCAAAGCGTTGGGCCGGCGCCAGTTTTTTACGGGCTTGGGCCAAGGCTTCAATGCTTTGACCGGTTTTGGCGGCGGCGCCAGCCAGCGTGGTTTTCAAGCGGTCGGTGTCAAATGCGCCAGGCAATAAATTATTGATAGTCACATTGTTGCCGGCCAATGCCGTGGTGCGTGACAGACCTGCCACAAAACCCGTGAGACCACTGCGTGCACCATTGGACAAACCCAAAATATCGATGGGCGCTTTGACTGCGCTGGACGTGATGTTCACGATACGCCCAAAGCCTCGCGCGGCCATGCCGTCGACCGTGGCTTTGATGAGTTCAATGGGGGTGAGCATATTGGCGTCCACCGCTTTGATCCATGCCTCGCGGTCCCATTCACGAAAGTCGCCCACCGGCGGGCCACCCGCATTGGTCACCACGATGTCGAAATTTTTACCGGGGCCTCCCACCAGCGACCAAATCGCGGCACGTCCTGCTTCGGTGGTGATGTCTTGGGCCACCGTCAATACCGTCACACCCAAGGTGCGCAATTGGGCTGCCGAAGCTTCCAGAACTTCAGCACCGCGTGACACCATCACCAGATGGACGCCGGCTTGCGCCAACGCCGTTGCACAACCCAGCCCCAGGCCCTTGCTGGCACCGCCCACTAAAGCCCATTTACCTTTGAGTCCTAAATCCATTATTTATCTCCATAACGAGAAGCCAGATACACACCACCGAGCACCAACACGGTACCCAGACCAATCCACGCATTCAAGGGTTCACCCAATACCCACACACCCAAGGCCAGTGTTGAGAGGGGACCAATCATGCCAGTTTGTGAGGTGAGTGCAGCACCTATGCGCTCTATCGCCAGCATCACCATCAGCACCGGTGCCACCGTGCAGACCGTGGCATTGAGCAAGCCCCACCACCACACCTCTTCGGGTATGACGGTGGTCAAAGGTCGCAGCAGTGCGAACTGCACCAAACAACACAGACACGCTACCGTTGACGCCCAACCGACCAAACGCATAGAGCCTATGCGTTGAACCACCTCACCACTGAACATCAAATACAAAGCGTAACTGAAGGCGCTGGCCAGCACAAACATGGCACCCGTCACCACATCGGGGCCAGCCAAATTCACCTCATGGCCAAACACCAGCAGCACACCGACGTAGCTGAGTGCCATGGCCATCGCTCGCACAGGACGTACGCGGTGTTTGTAAATCAAAGCACTCAACAGCAACACCAAGGTAGGGTTCAAATACAAAATCAGCCGCTCCAAACTCGCGCTGATGGTCTGCAATCCTAAGAAATCTAAAAAACTGGCCAAGTAATAGCCCAGCACGCCCAGCGCAATGATGATGGGGACGTCGCGCCATTGCAAAGGGTTTTGCTGGGAATGGGTTGAGCGGGAAGACCACCATGCCAACGCCAAAAACATGGGCAAAGACCACAGCATGCGCACCATGATGACAGTGACCGCGTCCACACCATAGCGGTAAGACAGCTTGACAATGATGGCCTTGCCGCTGAAGGTGATGGCCCCAGCCAGCGCCAACAACAGGCCCGTGGTGTGAGGCGACAGGCGAGGCGTCGCCGACGCTAAAGAAGTGTTCAAAACTTAAAAGCCCGCCACCAACCCGTCGCGACGCGAATCGCTGGCTGCCACATAGCCTTGCACTTTGGGGTCGCCCATGCGCCAAATGAATTGACCCGAGCCAAAGTCTTGGTAGCTGTCTTTAATGACTTCCATTTGGTGACCCAAAGCCTGCAAACCTTTCACTGTTTGCGGGTCCATCGCCGACTCAACATTGATGACCAAGCCTTCGTTGTAGCGCCAACGGGGGGCGTCGCAGGCGGCTTGGGGATTTTGTTGGTAGTCGAGCATGCGCACCAAGGTTTGCACATGGCCTTGGGGTTGCATATTTGCGCCCATCACGCCATAGCTCATCACTGGCTGCCCGTCTTTGGTGAGAAAAGCCGGAATGATGGTGTGAAACGGCCGCTTGCCAGGTGCCACCAAATTCGCGGGGTTGTGGCCGCCAGCGCGCACAGCGAAAGCGTGTCCTCGGTTTTGCAAGCTGATGCCAAACTGCGGCTCCACACAGCCCGAGCCAAAGCCCATGTAATTGCTTTGAATAAAGCTGACCATCATGCCGTTTTCATCCGCAGCAGTGAGGTAAATCGTGCCGCCCTTGACAGGATTGCCGGCTTTGAAATCTTGCGCTTTCTTCATGTCAATCAGGCCAGCGCGTTGCTTCAGGTAGAGAGGTTCCAACATCTGCTGGGCCGTGACTTCCATGCTTTGCGCGTCAGCCACATAGCGATAGACATCGGCAAAGGCCAACTTCATCGCCTCGATTTGCAGGTGTTGCGAGTCCACGCCGTCCAGCGTCAAGGCAGCCAGATCGAAGTTGCCCAAAATGCCCAAAGTGATGAGCGCGGCAATGCCCTGGCCATTGGGTGGAATTTCATGCAGTGTGTGGCCACGGTAGTTTTGTGAGATGGGTGTAACCCACTCGGCTTGGTAAGCCGCAAAGTCGCTGGCTTTCAAGCTGCCGCCGTGGGCATGGGAAAACTTCTCTAAGGCATGGGCGATTTCACCGCCGTAAAACGCTTGGCCCTTGGTGTTGGCAATCGCACGCAAGCCGCGAGCGGCTGCCGGAAACTGAAACAACTCGCCCACTTGCGGTGCGCGGCCCCAAGGCAACAAATGATCGGCAAATCCTGGTTGCGTGTGCAACTCTTGCACCGCCGCCGCCCATTTTTCTTGCACCACCACACTCAGCAAATAACCCCGCTCAGCAATCTCGATGGCCGACTGCAGCAAATCGGCAAAAGGCAGTTTGCCAAACCGCTCGCTCATCGCCACCCAACTCGCCACAGCACCTGGCACGGTCACCGAGTCGATGCCGCGCTTGGGCGGCTGCATTGCATAGTCGCCGTATTTGTTTTGGAAATATTCGGGCGTCCACGCTTGCGGCGCACGACCCGAGGCGTTCAAGCCATGCAAGGCTTTGCCATCCCACAAAATGCAAAACGCATCCGAGCCCAAACCACAGCTCACCGGCTCGACGATGGTCAGCACCGCGGCAGCGGCGATGGCGGCGTCCACCGCATTACCGCCTTGCCACAAGATGCGTAAACCCGCTTGAGCAGCCAAGGGGTGCGAGGTGGAAACGATGTTGCGGGCAAAAACGGGCAGGCGGGTGCTGGTGTAGGGATTTGAAAAATTCAATGTCATGGTTTATCTGTCTTCATCACCTTGAAATGCAAACGACGGGTGACCCACCAAATCACCAAGGCAATCAGTGGCACCGCAATGGCGGTAGCCATAGCAGGGTTTTGAATCCACCCCTTGGTTTGCAAGCCCTCGGCGATGTAATGCACCAGTCCGGCAATGTAATAAGTGATGGCCGCCACCGACAAACCTTCGACGGTGGTTTGCAATTTCAGCTGCATACCTTGGCGGCGGTTCATGGCGGTCAGCAGTGCTTGGCTGCTTTGCTGCTGCTGGAAATCCACACGCGTGCGCAACAAATTGCTCATGCGCGAGACCCGCTCGGACAAAGCGGTTTGCCGCTTAGCCACCCAGTCACAGGTGCTGCGCGCGGGGCTTAAACGTCGCTCCATGAACTCGCCCACCGATTGAAAACCAGGCAAGCGGTTTTCGCGAATATCTTTGATGCGCCGGTCGACCAATTCAAAGTAAGCCTGGCTGGCGGAAAAGCGTGAATGTTGAGAGGCATACAAGCCTTCGACCTGACCGGCCAAGCGGGTCAAGCTTTCTAGCAAATCGGCTTCTTGGTCTTGGCTGGCACTGCGAATGGCTTGTGCCAAATCAGCTAACTCTTGCTCGGCAGCGGCCAAGGCTGGCACGGCGCTTCGGGCAACGGGCAAGCCCAGCAAAGCCATCATGCGGTAGGTTTCAATTTCTAACAATCGCTGGATCAATCGGCCCAAACGGCGTTGCGAGAGTTGCCCCACACGCAACAACATGCGCGAGCAACCATTGGGATCGATTTGAAAATCGGTGTGCAAAGTCGCCGCCCCTTCAGCGAGTTGACAAGCCACCACACTTTCTTCGCGAAATTGCTGATGCAACTCTTCGCGGTCAGACAAATCTTGCGTCAACTTGGCCCACAGTTGGATATGCACCAAGCACTCACCGGGTAAGTTTTTCAACCATGCTTGGGGTAATTGGCGCAAAGCCAAGTCATAGTCACCCGCTTTGGGTAAACCCATGGGAGCGTCGGTCATGAAAGTCCACGTAACAAACTCGGTGTGCAACTCCCAACGCAAACGCCAAGTCCCCATATCTACCCGCAGGTGATTGGTGTGTTCATCGGGGACCGGCAAATGGTGGTCATGCAACAAGCTGATCAAGTGGGCACGGCTGGCTTGACGGGCATCAGCATCGGCCAACATGACCATGTGGCAGATGGCCAAAGGCGCGGCCATGGGTTGCGGAGGACGGGCGTGCACTTCGTTGTGCAAAGCACGGCGTAAAGGGTGTTCAGTGACCATCATGGGTTTCAATCTTCAACAAAAGCTTCTTTGCGTTTGGACTTGATTGCGGGCAGCAAGACCATGACCACCAACAACAAGGCTACTGCTAACAAAGCGGCGGACAAGGGCCGTGTGATGAACACCGACCAGTCGCCGCGTGCCAGTTTTAAGGCGCGTTTCAAATACTCTTCCAACATGGGGCCCAAGACAAAGCCCAGTAACAGCGGCGCTGGTTCGCAGCCCAGTTTGTGAAACAGGTAGCCCGCCAATCCAAACATGGCCACCAACGCAATATCAAAAGTGGCGTTGTTGGTGGTGTAAACGCCAATCGCACAAAACAACACAATGGCGGGAAACAAGAAGTGATAGGGCACGGTGAGCAACTTGATCCAAACGCCGATCATGGGCAGGTTCAAGACAACCAGCATCAAGTTGCCTATCCACATGGAGACAATCAAGCCCCAAAATAACTCGGGGTTGACCGTCATCACCTGCGGGCCAGGTTGGATATTGTGAATCGTCATGGCGCCCACCATCAGCGCCATCACCGCATTGGGCGGAATCCCTAAAGTGAGCAAAGGAATGAAGGAGGTTTGCGCCCCCGCATTGTTGGCGGCTTCCGGTGCAGCCACACCACGGATATTGCCTTGGCCCAAAGGCACCTCACCCGCTTTGAGCTTGACTTTTTTCTCTAGCGTGTAGGCGGCAAAAGACGCCAGTACCGCCCCACCGCCGGGCAAGATGCCCAACACCGAACCCAGTGCCGTGCCGCGCAGGACAGCCGGCACCATCAATCGAAAATCTTCTCGGGTCGGCATGAGGCCTTGCACTTTGGCGGTGAAGACTTCACGGTCTTCGCCAGTCTTGGCCAAATTGGCGATGATTTCACCGTAACCAAACACGCCCATGGCCACGGCCACAAAGCCAATGCCATCGGTCAATTCGGGGATATCTAGGGTGAAGCGGGCAATGCCAGAGTTGACATCGGTGCCTACCAAGCCTAAAAGCAAACCCAAAATAATCATGGCAATGGCTTTGAGCAAAGACCCCGAGGCCAAGACCACCGCGCCGACCAAACCCAGCACCATCAGGGCGCAGTATTCGGCAGGGCCAAAGGCAAACGCCATCTCGGTCAACGGACCCGCAAAAGCGGCTAACAACAAAGTACCCACGCAACCCGCAAAAAACGAGCTCAAGCCAGCGGCAGCCAAGGCGGGGCCGGCACGCCCTTGACGGGCCATTTGGTAGCCATCGATGGTGGTCACCACCGAGGACGACTCACCGGGGAGGTTGACCAAAATCGCTGTGGTCGAGCCGCCATACTGAGCGCCATAGTAAATACCGGCCAACATGATCAAAGCCGACACCGGTGGCAAGGCATAGGTGGCAGGCAGCAGCATGGCGATGGTGGCCAAAGGCCCAATGCCAGGCAAGACACCGATGAGGGTCCCCAACAGGCAACCGACCAAGGCGTACATCAAATTGATGGGGGTAGCCGCAACACTGAAACCGGTGGCTAAATTGGCAAGCAAATCCATGGTTTGTCCGATCTACGAAGCCAAGAACTCGGGCCATAAGGGCATTTGCAAGCCCAATAAGCTAATAAAGACGCCATAGCTGCCTGCCGCCAATAGGGTGGACAGCACCAAGACTCGGCGAATTTCGAAGGCCGCCGCGTCGGCCATGGCGGCAATCACGGTGAGCGCCACAATCGCCACCATCAAACCCATGGAGGGCAAACCAATCAGGTTGACGCCGCCCAGCAATGCGCCAAAGGCGAGGTTGGCCCCCAAAATACACAGCAAAGGGCGCCAAGCAATATCGCCTATTTTCCCGCCGTCCGGCGTCTCCACCACCAAGGAGAAAAACAAAATAAGGCCACCCAGCAAGGCCAACACCAAACCCAAGACCAAGGGGACATAGCCCGGCCCCATCTGAGAAGCAGAGCCTATGGTGTAAGAGGATGTGCTGACCCAAGTAAAGCCGCCACCGGTGACGATGAACAGCAAGCCTGAGGCAAAGTCTTTTTCGCTTTTGATCGACACAATACGAGCTATGGCAACTGAGAGACTGGCATTGTCACCTAAACCAATAAGGGTTTGAGAGACTTAAGCCACAGCGGCGCCGGCAAGCCAAAACGCGTTTGTATTTCGTCGGCACGACTTGGCAATAGCTTGGTGTCCCCCGGTTCGGGCTGGGCCAGCGCCAGCACCACGGTATTGCCCTCTTGGGTGGGTTTGAAAGTCCACAAGGCTTTTTCACCAAAGGCTTGGGCGATATGCGCCAAGCTCTTTTCAAAACTGACCGAACGACCAAACAGATTGACCGCCATGCAGCCCTGCGGGGTCAGCAGTTGGCGACATTGGGCGTAGAAATCGGCGTCATCGAGCACGGGAGCCGCGGCTTCTTGGTCGTACAAGTCGACATGCAAGACATCGACCTGGGCGCGCCAGTAGGGGTGGGCCACCACCTCGGCTGCGTCGCCCAAGACCACCGATAACTTGTCATCATCGGCGGGCAAGCCAAACCAGCTGCGACACGCCCCAATGACTTGCGGGTTGAGTTCGATGGCGGTGGTTTGCATGCCCAAGACTTTGTGGCAATTTTTGGTGAGTGCGCCAGCCCCTAAACCCAGTTGCATGGCGTGCAATTGGCTTACCGTGTCAGGTTCGACAAACAACAGCCAAGCCTGCATGCGCTGCACATAGTCCAAATGGATGGCGTTGGGTTTGCGGGTGTCCATAGAGCCTTGCACCCACTGCGAGCCCAAATGCAAATAACGCAGCTTGCCGTGCTCGGAGATATTTACTTGCGGAAGGGTTTGCTTGCTGACCATGCAGGGATTGTCGCCGCTCGTCATTGTGCCGAAAACTCAGTTGCGAGCCGCACGGCATGGGGACCATTTTGTGAGCGAGAGAGCAGCAAAATGCGTCCCCATGGCGGGCGGCTCACGTGTGACTTCAGGGCGAAACGATACCCAGCACTTGTTTCACATTAGCGGTGGTGGCAAGCTGTACTTCTTCCACGCTGATGCCGCGTAACTCTGCCAGCACTTGGGCGATGCGCGGAATTTGGTCGGGTGTGTTGCGCCCTTGGGATAAGCCCTTTGCGCGGTCTTCGGCGGTCACATACAACCAATGCGGCGGAATGTCGGGTGAGTCGGTCTCGAGCACCAAGGCTTCTAAGGGCAATTGAGTAGCGAGCATTCGCAGTTGATGGGCGCGTTCGAAGGTGAGTGCGCCGCCAAAACCCAGCTTGAAGCCCATGGCGATGAACTGCTGGGCTTGCTGCACACTGCCATTGAAGGCGTGGGCAATGCCGCCCTTGACAGGCGTTTTGCGCAAACCTTTGAGCAGCACATCGGCGCTGCGCCGCACATGCATGATGACCGGCAAATCGTATTGCTTAGCCAACTTGAGTTGCGCTTGGTAAAAAAGCTGTTGCCGTGCCATGTCCAAGCCGGGCACAAAACCGTCCAAACCAATTTCTCCCACGGCCACCAAATGAGGGTCGGCTCGGTGCTGTTGCAAGGCGTCATTCAGTGTTTGCAGGTCGGCCTCACTGGCCTGCGGCGTGAACAGCGGATGAATGCCCAATGCGTAAACATCGCCGTGCAGATGAGCGAGTTGACGCACAGTGTCAAAGTTTGCTGCCTCCACTGCTGGGATAACGCAAGTACCCACCCCCGCTAGCCGTGCGGCTTGGCGCACCGCATCGCGGTCGGCGGCGAATTCCGGCGCATCCAGATGGCAGTGACTGTCTATCCAAGGCATGACTCTATTGTCGTGTTAATGGTTCACCCTTTAATTGGTGCACAGCGCACAACCTCAAACCCCTGATTCCCAACACACTGGCTTGCCTTGATCTGGTCAATAACAAATTTGTTAATATACGCATGGACTATGTCATCCAATATTTCAGTCACGAAGTGCAACAAGAAATTCTCGCTTTGCCAGACACTTTAGCTGCGCGCTATGTGGTGCTGACGCGGCGCATGGTGGCAGTTGGACCGCACTTAGGCGAACCCCATACAAAAGCCATGGGCCAAAGTTTGTTTGAATTGCGACTCAAAGGTGCTGAAGGGATTGCAAGGGTTTTTTACTGCACCTTGATAGGACGCCGAATTGTCATGCTGCACAGCTTTGTCAAGAAAACCAAAAAGACACCGTCAAACGAATTGGCTGTGGCAATGATGCGTATGAAGAAAGTCAAACATGAAAACCCATGAGCAAGTTATCAATACCCTGATGCGGCGTCCCCGCGTGAAAGCCGAGATCGAACGGATCGAACGCGAGGAAGTAGATTTGTTGGATGCTTTGCTCAAGGCCCGCATGGCCGCAGGACTCTCGCAGGCAGAACTGGCGAGGCGCATGGGCACACATGCACCTGCGGTCGCCAGGCTGGAAAGGTCCTTAGCCACCGGCAAGCACTCCCCTTCTGTAGCTACCCTGCGTAAATATGTTCAAGCTTGTGGAAAACAGTTGTTGGTGCAAGTTGGTTGAAGTTGCTCTTTAATCGGGGTCAGATCCCAATTAACTTTGATTCAATACAGAGCCGCACGGCTTGGGGGCCATTTTTTGAGCGAAAGAGCAGAAAAATGGGCCCCCATGGCGGGCGGATAAAGCGAATTAATTGGAATCTGACCCCAATTTCTAAACCAAGCGCCCCGCCACCAAGCGCAGTTGCCGGTCGCACAGCGCGGCCAAACGCTCGTCATGGGTAACCACCACAAAAGCCGTGCCTTGTTGCTTGGCCAGTTGCAACATCAACGCAAACACGTTGTCTGCTGTGGCGCGGTCTAAATTGCCCGTGGGTTCATCGGCCAGAACGCAAGCCGGTTGGGTCACCAAGGCGCGGGCAATCGCTACCCGCTGGCGCTCGCCCCCCGACAACTCGCTGGGTGTGTGGTGCACACGTTCGCCCAAACCCACGGCCTGCAACATCGCCCCAGCTTGCACGGCGGCTTGCTCACGCGGCATGCGGCGTATCCACAGTGGCATGGCGACGTTATCCAAGGCGGTGAACTCAGGCAACAAATGGTGGAACTGGTAGACAAAGCCCAAATGCTGGTTGCGCAATCGTCCCAAAGCCGTGGCGCTCAATCCCTGCAAACCTTGGTCGAGCAAACGCACCTGCCCGGTGGTGGGCGTGTCCAAGCCCCCTAGCAGGTGCAAAAGTGTGCTTTTGCCCGAACCCGAGGTGCCCACCACTGCCAGCGTTTCTCCCGCATGCACTTGCACATCGATGTCATGCAGCACGGTGACATCAATCACACCCTCGTGAAAACGTCTGCCCAACCCTTGGGCTTGCAACACCCGCTTACTCATGGCGCAGCGCCTCAGCTGGGTCGATGCGACTGGCGCGCCAACTGGGGTAGAGCGTGGCAATAAAGGCCAACACCAAGGCGATGATGACCACAGGGCCAATATCGGCCCACTGCGGGTCGCTGGGCATGCGGCTGATGAGGTAAATGTCCTTGGGTAAAAAGCTCGCGCCCAAAGCCTGCTCGATGGCCGGCACGATGCTGCCAATATTGAAGGCCACCAACAGCCCCAATGCCAAGCCCGACAAGGTACCCACCACCCCAACCAGCGCACCTTGCACCACAAAAATACCCATGATGCTGGACGGACTGGCACCCAAGGTGCGCAAGATGGCGATGTCAGCTTGCTTGTCGGTGACCGTCATCACCAAGGTGCTGACCAAGTTAAAGGCCGCCACCGCCACGATGAGGGTGAGGATGATGAACATCATGCGCTTTTCGATTTGCACCGCAGCGAACCAACTGCGGTTGGCGCGGGTCCAATCGCGCACCATCACATCGTCGCCCAAGAGAGGTGAGAGTTCGGCCGCCACTTGCCGCGCTTGTTGCGCGTCTTTCAATTTCACCCGTATACCGTTGGGCCCTTCAAGCCTGAAGATGCGTTGCGCATCCTCGATGTGCAGCAAGGCCAATGAGGCATCGTATTCATAGTGACCCGAGTCAAGCAAGCCCACCACTGTCAATTGTTTCAAACGCGGCACCACACCCGCGGGCGTGACCTGCCCACCGGGCGCGACCAAGGTGATGTGCTCGCCTGTCTTGACACCCAAGATACGCGCTAATTCGCTGCCCAGCACCACACCAAAGCCACCCGCTTGCAATTGCTCTAGCACCTCACGCGGCATCTGCGCCACGGCCTGGGTCACCAGCACTTCTTGCGCTGGGTCAATGCCACGCACCACAGCGCCGCGCATGTCCTCGCCTTGGGCCAATAAGCCCTGAGACAACACAAAGGGGGCGCTGGCCACCACCTGCGAATGCAGGGCCAGTTTGTTTTGCAAGGCCGGCGCATCCGTAAGCGCCGCGCTGGTGTAAGCCAAGACTTCCACATGCGACAACACGCCGAGCATGCGGTCGCGCACCTCTTTTTGAAAGCCATTCATCACGCTCAAAACAATGATGAGGGCGGCCACTCCTAAAGCGATGCCCAGCATGGACACCGAGGAAATGAAAGAGATAAAGCGGTTGCGGCGGGCTGCACGGCCGGCGCGGGTATAGCGCCAACCCACCAGTAACTCAAAAGGCATGTGTGAAAGATTCATTGCAGACCAATTGTGGCATCTTGCACAATCCCCTTTATGACTGCTGCTGCGCCTTTGACCATTGTTGCTTTCGCCCTGCCCTTGGGAATAGCTCTTCATCACCCCGATCGTGTGCATTGGCAGCAAGCGTTTGACAGATTGAGCAGCCCCGAATTACTGATGCCCTTGCGCCAAGCCAAGCTGAACGAAAGAAAGACACTGGCAGCAACGGCGCACAGTGCCAGCCATGAAATGGCTTGGGCGCAAGCTTTGGGCTGGCAAGTCGCTGATGGACTGGTGCCACTGGCCGCTGGCGCCGCACTGTCCCAAGGTTTGCCATGCCCTGCTGATCACGGATGGGCTTTCATTGACGCGGTGAACTGGCACATCAGCCAAGGTCAGGTAAATTTAACGGTTCCCAAACCCGTCACCCCAGACGAATCGGATGCTTTGCTGTTGGCCCTGCAAACGTTTTTGGCGCAAGACGGCATCCATTTACATGCTTGGCAGCCTGGTCGCTGGTTGGCTCACTCTACTTTGTTCAAAGGCTTGCCAACGGTTTCTTTAGACCGGGTCAACGGCCAGCGCATAGACGCTTGGTTTGAACACGACAGCATTGCCGAGCAAAACCCGGTTCAGCGGCAACTGCGCCGCTTACAAAACGAAATACAAATGCTGTTTTATACGCATGCCGTCAACGACAGCCGAGACATTGCTTTGAATTCTGTTTGGTTCAGCGGCACCGGCGACTTAGCCAAAGACCCCCATGCCAGCGCCAAGCCCGCCGTCGTGTTGAACGACGACTTGCGCGAGGCATGGTTAAGCCAAACACCCGATGTTTTTATTCCCGCTTTCAACGCGGTGCTGCACGACCTGATCGTGCCTGCATTGAGGCGGCAAGAACCGGTGCTGCTGTGCGAGCCCTCTCGCAGTGTTCTTTTGCAAGCCCCTGCTTCGGGTTGGGTGCATCAGCTTCAAGCCTGGTGGCGACGGCCTACGCTGTCAGAGGTGTTGCAATGAAACTTCAGGTGCGTGATGTACCGCCGCGCAGTGTTTGGGCGCTGGAGCAAAGCGGTGTCCATCCCTTGCTGGCACGCTTGTATGCAGCACGTGGGGTCCATGATGCACAACAACTGCAAACCGAATTGCGGTTGCTGCTGCCCCCCTCAGGTCTCAAAGGCACAGACGCGGCTGCCAGCTTGTTGGCCAACGCCATCGCCCAACAGTTGCGCATTTGTATCGTGGCTGATTACGACTGTGACGGTGCCACCGCCTGCGCGGTGGCCTTGCGGGGTTTGGCACTTTTAGGCGCACAACACCTGAGCTTCATCGTGCCAGACCGCGTGGTCGATGGCTATGGTTTGACCCCTGAGATTGCCAAGCGTGTTCACGCCAGCGGCGCGCAGGTATTGATCACTGTCGACAACGGCATTGCCAGCGTGAGCGGCGTGCAAGAAGCCCATCGATTGGGCATGCAAGTGCTGATCACCGACCACCATTTGCCAGGCAGCGAACTGCCCACGCCTGACGCTTTGGTCAACCCCAATCAACCGGCTTGCAGTTTTGAGAGCAAAAGCATGGCGGGGGTCGGTGTGATGTTTTATGTCTTGCTGGCCTTGCGAGCACTGATGCGCGAACGCGGCATTTTTGGCCCAGACAGCGAGCCCAAACTCGACAGCTTGCTGCCTTTGGTGGCCTTGGGGACGCTGGCCGATGTGGTGTTACTCGACGCCAACAATCGGCGCTTGGTCTCCCAAGGCTTGTTGCGCATGCGCCGTGGCCATATGCCTGCGGGATTGGCAGCCTTGTTCAAAGTGGCTGGGCGTGACCCCGCGCAAGCCAGCAGCCAAGACATGGGTTTTGCTATTGGCCCGCGCATCAACGCCGCTGGTCGTTTGTCTGACATGAGCTTGGGCATTGAATGCTTGCGCACCGACGACGCCGAACTCGCTTCTCGCTTGGCCAGCCAACTCGACGCCATCAACCGCGAGCGCAGAAGCCTTGAAGGCGATATGCGCGAGCAAGCATTGCTGTTGGCCGAGTCTTTGATGGACCAAGAAGAGGAGACGCCTGCAGCTTTGTGCGTGTTTGATGAAGATTTCCATGAGGGCGTGGTGGGCATCATCGCGGGGCGTTTGAAAGACTTGCATTACCGCCCGTGTTTTGTGTTTGCCAGCAGTCAGTCCCAGGGGCAAGCTGTACTCAAAGGCTCGGGTCGCTCTATTGCTGGTTTTCATTTGCGCGACGCCTTGGACGCTATAGCCAAACGCCATCCGAATTTATTGCTGCGCTTTGGTGGTCACGCCATGGCTGCGGGTTGTACTTTGCTTGAAGACGACTTGGCGCTGTTTGAGATGGCCTTGCAAGACATCGCCTCTGAGTGGTTGGATGCAGCCACTTTGGCACAAACGTTGTCAACTGACGGCAGCTTGGCGCAGCAGTATTTGCGCCCCGACCTAGTGAAAGAGTTGCAATCTCAAGTATGGGGACAGGGCTTTGCTGCACCTGTTTTCCAAGACACGGTGCATGTGATGAGCCAAAAAATTGTCGGTGAGAAGCATTTGTCGCTGAAGTTGCAACTGCACGGACAGGTGGTGGACGCTATTTGGTTTGGCCGCACACAAAGTTTGCCTGTGCAAGTCACCTTGGCCTACCGGCTTGACATCAACCACTGGCAAGGGATGGACAAAGTGCAGTTACAGATTGAAGCCATGCAGCCCTTCTACAATTAACACGTGTCTATCCTCAACGCCGATTTGCATTGCCACTCTGTCATCTCCGACGGCACGCTCACGCCCGAGGCGCTGGCTGCACGGGCACACGCCAATGGCGTGGAGCTGTGGTCACTCACCGACCATGACGAAATTGGCGGTCAAGCGCGTGCCTGCGCTGCCGCCCAAGCACTGGGCATGGGCTATTTGCATGGCACCGAAATATCGGTGTCTTTTGCCGGTCGCACGGTACACATTGTGGGTCTGGGCTTTGACCCGCAAGACCCCCGTATGCAAGAAGGCTTGCGCTCCACCCGAGGCGGTCGCCACGACCGCGCCTTGGACATGGCCGCTGGTTTGGCCAAGGTGGGCATACACGGCAGCTTTGAAGGTGCGCTCACCTATGCAGGTAACCCCGACTTAATTTCCCGTACCCACTTTGCCCGTTACTTGGTTGAAACCGGTGTTTGCGCCGACACCTACGAAGTTTTTCGCCGCTTTCTTACAGAGGGCAAACCGGGCTATGTGGAACACCGCTGGGCAGGTCTGGGCAACGCGGTGAGTTGGATTCGCGAATGCCAAGGCGTCGCCGTGATTGCCCATCCTGCCCGCTACGGCTTCACGCCCACCGAGGAATACGCGCTGTTCTCCGAATTCAAACGCCACGGTGGTCAAGCGGTCGAAGTGGTCACCGGCAGCCACTCAGCCGCTGAAGCTATTCAATACGCCGACATGGCCCGCGAGTTTGGTTTGGCTGCGTCAAGGGGCAGCGACTTTCACAGCCCAGAAGAAAGCCGTACCGATTTAGGTGCGCTGCCATGGTTGCCCGGAAACCTGACACCGGTATGGGAACTGCTGACCCACCGCATTCAATAAGCGAAATGGTTTCCCATGGCGCAATGGTTTCAAGTCCATCCGGACAATCCACAAGTCCGTTTGCTCAAGCAAGCTGCAGCATTGCTCACCCAAGGCGGTGTGCTGGCGGTGCCTACCGACTCCAGTTATGCCTTGGTCTGTCATCTAGATGACAAGACCGCAATTGACCGCTTGCGCCAAATACGTGGCGTCGACGACAAACACCACCTGACCTTGCTGTGCCGCGATTTGCGCGAACTCTCTTTGTATGCCAAGGTGGATAACCGTCAATTTCGTTTGCTCAAAGCCGCCACACCCGGGGCATATACCTTCATATTAGAGGCGACCAAAGAAGTGCCGCGCCGCGTAGCCCACCCGCAGCGCAAAACCATTGGTTTGCGGGTGCCGGACCACCCGACCTTGCTGGCTTTGCTGGAAATTCATGGATCGCCTTTGCTGGCCACCACCTTGATTCCCAAAGATGAAACCCAAGCGCTGAACGACGCCGACTTGATTCGCCAGCGTTACGAACACCAAGTCGCTGCGGTGATCGATGCGGGCGCTTGCAGCCTGCAAGCCACCACTGTTGTCGATTTAACTGGCATGAGCGAGGGCGGTGAGCCAGAAGTTTTACGTCAAGGTTTAGGGAAATTAGAACTTTTAGGCTTATAAAAATACATATATAGTAGTA
>Ga0209357_1000426_pt1 | contig 16525 bp, 23 predicted proteins | sample LauGreFBDMM110SD_2_FD_187573 | JGI IMG/M metagenome (GOLD analysis project Ga0209357, IMG submission 187573) | Freshwater lake microbial communities from Lake Michigan, USA - Fa13.BD.MM110.SD (SPAdes) (version 3) | ecosystem: Environmental > Aquatic > Freshwater > Lake | place: Lake Michigan... | reverse complement strand
TCCTCGTCGTCCGCTGGAGGAGGTGGGGGTGCTGGGCAATCGTCGCTTGCGGCGAAGAGGGGCGGTGTGGTGTCCTCGTCATCCGACTTGAATAGCGGCTGCTCTTCTGGGTGGGGTGGGTTGTACGTGTTCTCTGGAATGGTCTGGACAGTCTCTACCATGGGCGCCGAGGGGGATTCGCGCATGCACTTGGCGTATGTGTATTTGGGGTGAATTGTCTGAGTATCGGCAACAGCTGCCGCATCCTCTAGCACCATGCGAAGCGCTGTTCCTTCCTTGAGAGATTGCATCACACCATCCCGGTTTGCGGCCACGTCACTCATGGTCAGCGGGTATACCCCCCTGCATAGAGGCTCGTATGGCCACTTGGTCAGCCCAATGTTTGTGCGGATATGGTAGATAGTGTGCAGGGACATCCTGAGAAGTTGTTCCACGGTCTTGAGAGGGAGATCAATCATATGGTGGAGAGCAAGCTGTAGATCATGAGGGGATAGAATATGCTGCGTCGCTGGATAGCTGTTGTCTTCTCCTAGGCGCAGTCTGACACGTTCGAACGGCGTGTGGCAGATCAGGCGAAGCTGCTCAGCCTTTCTTGCAGCCTTTTGTAGCATGGTAATGACATGAGGATTGGTTGACTCTTGGATCGCCTTGTTCCTCTCTTGCATCACTGAAGCCCATGAATGGTGAGGGTTGATGTCCTGTTTGATAGTCACGAATGGCCAAGTATCCATGACTCCGTTCCCGTGTGCCTCACGTGCCTTGATGATGCCTTTCACGGACAACCCGCAACTCCTGTGGATGTATATGAGAGGTACGTCGTAGAAGCATGGTAGGTACTGTGTGAGATCCTTGTAGGTGAAGCAGTTGGACGCACTACGCCTGCCCATTCTTGTGGTGTGTGTTTGATAGTGTTTGCATCGGTATAGCTTTCTTTTATCTACATCGATCTATTTTGGGACGGGCATTCTTCCCGCCTATTCTATACACTCGAGTGTTTCGTTTAAAACTATCCGCTCTTTGAGTGTGTGGGTGAGTGTATGATCCAACACCCGAGTGCGTGCTCGAGTGTTTATCTAGAATGTTCGAACACACTCGAGTGTTTATCCAGAATGTTCGAACGCACTCGAGTGTTTATCCAGAATGTTCGAACGCACTCGAGTGTTTATCCAGAATGTTCGAACGCACTCGAGTGTGTCGGCTCTGAATCATGCGGGCCACATAGGCTTTCCACTCAGTCGTTATAAAAGATTGTGGTCCGGTGCCTGCTTGGACATGAATACTACCACTACTTCCATCTATGTTATGCCACCCCCACCAGCTCGCTTTGTGCGGCGGTGTCGTGGTCCCATGCAGCATCCTTTGTTTCCGGAGCCTAAGGGAGCAGATATGGATTATGAAGCAGATACGAGATTTGTCGTAGACGACAGCGTTATCATACCGGATGTGCCCTCGCCCGCAAGCCTTGTATAAAAACAAGAATGTGATTGCCCACGTAAGGGCGTCTATTTACAATGGTCGCCCTCTGCACTCGCCTGTGTCTATTTCATTCCTTTATGACGACGCTCCTTTCCCTGCTACGGGATTACAGACAAATGCGCTCCACATTGGACAGCGTGCCAATTTATTGCGTCATGGGAGACGCGGTAATGGGAAGCATAGCGCAGACACGGCCCCAGACTGTGCAGGCTTTGCTTGCCGTGCGGGGCATCACCCCCGAAAAGTGTGCAGCGTATGGGAGTGATATCCTGGCTTTGGTGCGTCGTTCACCCCAGGATCCACCTCCGCCCCCCCCTGATAAGGTCGTGCTGCGGCACAACAGTGGCTCCAGATACCATCGGAAGGTGGGGTCTGGTAAGCGCGAGCTGTTGGGTAGTCTCATGTCGGTCTCTCGCGGGGGTCTTGTCAGAGCGAGAGGGGCACATTGGGGCACGTTTGGCTATGATGCCATGAAAGAAGAGGGAAGCAAGCGCTCCAAAGAAGACGATGTCATCTACGTCCTGGAGTTGAAACAAGGACGTGTGTACGTAGGGCGTACATCGGATTGGCGTAGGCGGCTTGAGCAACATCTGTCGGGCCGTGGCAGCGCTTTCACGCAGGCATTCCCTCCTACTGGGGTGGTGCTTCCACGGCTCGGACGAGTCACTGGCTCAGCAGAGGCGGCAGAGCGGGACGAGACCCTGCGTTATATGTACTTGCGAGGCATCGACCTCGTGCGTGGTTGGAAGTACACGCGCGTTACCATGACGGTTGAGGAGCGCCAGGACGCGGAGGATAATATACGCGAGCTCTTTGATTTCTGTAGACGATGTGGTTGTCCGGGGCATTTCGTGAGCAAGTGTAGAGCCACTGTGGATCGGCATGGACGGCCGTTGGATCCATGACATGCCTATGTGGTGACCACTGGGACTTCATCCTGTGTGCTGGGCGTCGACCGTGTCGCGTCGACGTATACTTTGAGTAAATCCGCGACATTCTCGCTGAAAAGCACGCGTGGTTCTGGTGTCAAAAGGTAGACACGTCCGGCGAGAAGTAGCCAGCGCCATTCTTTGCCGGGTTTCGTGGGATCAAACATATCCTCTTCGAAGCGCAGTCGGATCTCTGGGTATAGTTCCTGTATAGCCGGTAGCACATGCGCTGCAGGGGCGGTCTGAATCTCCTCCAGTGGCCTGCGGGCGCATCGCGTATACTGGCTGTTGTGGAAGTAAACCACTTGCGACACGTGGTTGTACATTCCTGGGAAATCGTGACGGTAATTAAGTCTTGCCGCCACGGGTAGAGCCATGTGCATGCATAGCAGGTTGAATCCGTCTGAACTGGCTTCATAGTGATACTTGGACACCCCCGTGTCGAAGTTCTGTGGTTGGATCCGCACGCATACTGATAGCAGGTGCAGGTGTCTGTACATGATGAGGAGAGACCCCACCATGCGTCGCAACGCCCCTGGTGTGAGTGATAGCTGGTCCTTTACCGCGCGCTCGGATGACGGTTGGGTCTCACTTGGGTCGTCCATGACGTCTTCCCCCGCAGAGATGAACGCTAGGTGTCCGAACCGGCACGCGCATTGCGTGATGAGGTGCATTACTTGCCGTAGGTTCTGGTGGGGACGTAGATTCTGCTGCAATCTGTCTAGGAATTGTGGCCACTCGAATAGGATGTTGGCCACCGTGTCCTTGAGTTCACGCCACGTCATGAGGTGGACAGGTGTATCCATAATCGTCATGCGATCCTTGCTGCTGGATGGAGCGTTCGTTTGGCTAGGTGCGGGCGTTGTCAAGTGTTTGTACCGGCAGACGAGTAGACCCAGGAGTTGGTTCCGGTTGAGGAGCACGTCCATGTGATAGGTCTCCTCTGGGTCGCTGGCCCACAACCACTCGTGCCATACCTCAGGGGGGAGTGTACGGTTAGCCTCTAGCTTATCGAAGAGCTCCGTCATGGACATGATGCCTCCACTTGGAATAGGCGCTGGTTTAGCTCCCGAATCACGCCTTTATCTACAGCCACGCTCGACTGCACCCTCTGTAGTACGATATTGCATATGGCCACACGCGCGCGCCTTTCAGGGTACGCCTGGCTCAGTAGTATGCTGCTGCACACGGCCTCGAGCACCTCGAGCACTGGGAGTTTAGTTGCAGTGGACACACGATCGCGGATGAGCAGCGCGTGCTCGAAAACCCCCCATTGAGCCTGTCGACTCTCGTCGCTTAGCACGCTTCGTATGACGTCTCGCTGTTCGTTCGTCATTCGCTGGAATGGTATGGTCAGCTCCTTGCCTTTGAATGGCTGCCACCCGATGGCGGTGAGCTGCATCTGGATGGGGCATGACAGCATGGTGAGCACTGTATGGGTCACCGGGTCGGGTGGAGGGACCGCATGGCAGTCGCATAGAATGGCGATGGTCGCACGCATCTTTGCCTGAGGTACAAAAAACGCGTTGATGATGAGTTCATGCACGGTGTTTGGTGTCTCCATATCACGAAGTGTCTAATATCCTCCTACTCTGATTCGGGTTGAAACGCGTTTTTTTTACTGTTCACTTCGCAATGATATAGAACCCCCCTTGAGCATTGTTGCTCTGGGCAGTCTGTGGGTCCGTCTCAGCCCCGTCGGGGGTGTCCGGGGGGGTATCAGCCGATTCCTGATTGCTGGCGATGATCTGTAATATCATATCGAGTAATTTGGTGAGGATCTCTATGTATTTGTCCATCCGTTCCGCGTACTTCTCGGGGAACTGTACGATGATCGGACTGGGTTGGTGCACCTGTGCTGCGGGTATTACTGCTGTGGGAACGGTCCCATCAGGGGCAGTCTTATCGCGAGCGGCTTTATCGTGAGCCGCCTTGTCGTGAGCCGCCTTGTCGTGAGCCGCCTTGTCGCGAGCCGCTTTCCATTTCTCGTACTTTTCATTGGCATCCTTGGCAGCCTTGACGGCCGCAGATGCTCCGTCCTTGACTGATTTTATAATCTTCTTGGCCGCGTCCGTGAACCGCCCGTCCACCCCCGCTGCCTGGAGGGTGGCAAGCTGTTCCATCACGGCAAGCATGTGCATGTCTGCGATAGCGTCCGCGTCCTCCCTCGGGGGTGTGACTATGCCCGACATGTCGACGCGAATAACCTTGCCCCCGCACTTGGAATTGGATGAGATCATGGGCAATGCCTAATAACCACGTCCTTTATGAATATAGAGACTTAAATATCGGTGTGAGTTGTGCGTGGTATAAAGCCGGGGTCGTCCCCCTGACTGCGTGTATGTCCTGTCAGTCTCAGCGTTGTTGGCTGTGTGAGTTCAGCGACGACCCCCTCGCAAAGGCCCTCACGCGGTATATGACGGAGCAATCCATCACTATGGGACCTGAGCTCCTCGCGGAGAGGGTACATGAGTCCCTTGCCGAGTCGTGTCCCACTGCGGATGGGATAGGGTTGCAGGTGATTCAGGAGCACATCTCGTCGCACATGCTCCAGCCGGGGGTCCGCGTGGCGTGTGTGATGCGTTCCTTGCTCAAGCTGGTGACGAAGTTGGAGGCCACTACAATGACAGTGGATGCAGAGACTGGCGAGACTATCGTTGACGGCAAGGCTCTCACCGCCTATCTCAGGGTTATTACCGAGGTTATGACCATGTATCGCACCGGCGAAGTCAGCCGGCTCATGTTTGCGCCGTCGGATAGTAAGTGATTTCACGGCCCACTGCGTATTTCCGCGCCCTGCCCCTGTGACTTGGTGTGTCTATGGTATTGACGGATTTGCAGGCCGCCTCGGGAGCTAGGGTGCGGGTCTTGGTCGCTCCTTTCGTCATACAGTGCGGTGTGCCGAGCTTGATCCTTGCATGGTATAGTACCTTACTTGCTGCCACTTGGGCATTGGTCATGCGGCTTCGTGGTGGCGAGGGGCTGGAGGCGTGTCCTCCCTCTGTTTAAAAGAGACCTGGAGGACCTGTATTTAAGCCAATGCATTTGTTCGGGCACGAGCAAGAGCGTGTATTTTTGTTCGATGTCTAGGCCGCAGTACAATCAACGTTCGCGATATGCATCCCCCGCCGATGTCTCATGCCAGAGGGGCAGCGTCGGCGTAGTCAACGGGGGTCTCATCGACTTTCAGGACAACACAGTGCGTGGTATGCAGGTCGAGTACAACAATACCCTTCCTATGCCTGGTTCGACTGTGAACATCCCTGGTCTGTCCAACGCGGTGGGCGGAGGGAGTGGGTGTTTCACCGGTCCTCCTTCCTTCTTGCACGTGAATGGCGTCACCTATAGGCCGGTGGAGCCCTTGATGGCTCCCGCTGTCGAGCGCCCACCCGTTGGAGAGGTCAACGCTAGTACAGACGTCGTGGAGGTCGTGCAGCCCAGTGTGTCGCAGACTGCAGTGAATACAAAGATCTTGACAGAGGCTGAGCTGAATCGGATCGTGGACGACCGTGTACGGCAGCGAGTCAGTAGTCAGGTAAACGGATATCTGACTCGTAAACCAGACTTCCACTCGGACGACGTGGACGATGTCGGTCCGCGGTCGCGACACACACGGTCTTCTCACGCGTCACCGGCGGCCAAGGAGCCTGTGCGGCGGGTCGAGCGTCCGGCCAAGTACTACGATGAAGAGGAGGGTGATCGGCCCCGCTCGTCCGAGGCCGACCGCCCGCGTTATCGGGAAGAGGAGCGCGTCCGTTCCGATGACGACCGAGAGGTCCGTCGGGCCGCACGACCGGCACACAGGCGGGATTCGGACATGGAAGCGGCCTTGGCCAAGGTTCGCACCGCCAGTCAGAGCATGACCGAGCGGGTCACGATGGGTGGTTCCACTTGCGCCTCGCGGCCTGGCGTGGTGTGGTGATTTGGTCACCGCCCTCTCGCTGTGACGTGATCGCACGATTGTGTATAAATTCTCAGTGATGACCCGATGTCTGAGTGTTCCTCTTCCGTTTTTTCCGATCCTATACATGGATAGGAGAATTATCACTGTGGCGTTCTTGCGGCCGGTCGTGGACGATCACTGGGTTAACCGGCTGACGGGGCGCGTGAGCCGGCATCCGTTCTGTCATGTCGAGCTGTTTTTCGAGAGTTTGAACCAGGCATTTTCCGTGATATGGGGGGAGACTGCGAGTTTCAGGGCCAAGAGTCTGTCCAATCCGAATTATCACGTGCTGAGTCTCGGGGTCTCGGTTAAGGAGTACGACGCCTGCCTGGAGTACTGCAGGGCGTGTTCGAGTCACGGCCTGGGATTCGATAACATGGGTATGTGGCGTGCGTGGTTCCCGCCTGTCGTATCGTGTACGTTTTGCGATGCCTCATCACAGGCCAAGGGGAGGACATTCTGTAGCAAGGTCATCACAGAGGCCTTGCAGTTCGGGAGTGTGGGTGAGGTCTCCCTGCTGCTCCCGTCCGCTACCACTCCTAGTATGCTGTACGAGGCCTTGTCCGGTTCGCCCCGCATCATCTGTAGCGGGGTCCCGTACAAGCGTCAGTGCATCCAGCGCTGTGCCCCCGTCCTCGCCATTCGCATGGTGTGACGCTGTGACGAACCGCTTGATGGTCGGCCAGAGCCGTTTCCATCCGTTGAATACGTCGCCCATGGTCTTCCCTCCTGTAATGACCACTTTGCCAGAGTAGAAGCATAGTAACACCACGGGGGAGGCCTCGGGGCGGTATATGAGTCCAGGGAACATCTTCTTCTGATACGTGCAGTTCAACGCCATCTCGCTGTGCATGGCCTGTAGATCCAGACTCTGCCCATCACCTATAGGTATCTCAACATGAGCCACGATGTTCTGCACGTCGCATGCCTGTAGGCTGAAGCATTTCCCTGGAATGCAGTCATTGAGAAGCTCTGCCAGGATCATCGATGCATACACGCATTGGTACCAGCTCCTGCATCCCGTGACAACCAGTTTCCCGCTGGAGAACAGTAGTGTCGTGCAGATAGGTCGGTGCAGCCACACAGTGATGGCGGCAAACTTACGTTGGTCATAGAAGGAGAAAGGTAGCATCTCGTGTATTTTTTGGAGGTCTAGGTGCTGGGGCCCGTCTTCCCCACTTATCTGTGAAGTGGCTACGATGTTATGCACAGTGGGTGTCGGCCCCGTCTCATGGCCGCTCAGGACGTCCTCGACACTCTCTGGTTTGAGGTGGCTGTATTTCCGTTTTCTCATGGATCACACGCAATCGACGGCTCGGGTTTGGCCCGCGGGGCTTGGCGATTTTTTTGTTTCGCGGGCTTTTTCAGGCAAACGCTATCGTATTGCACCCCATAAAAAGGAGGCTTTGCTTCTATATTCCCGCATCTCCATGTTATTCGGGACGACGCACTGCTGTCTATGTGGTACGCGATTCGTGGGGCGCATGAAGCGGCGCATCCAGACACGAGGCGAGATCGCCGCGCTTGTGACCACGCGGTGTTGGCCTTCCCCTTTCCTTTTCAGCGTGCTTTCACGTCCTTTGGCGGAAGCAGAGTCGAGTGTTCGGCAGGCTCTGTGTATCCCATGTGTGAATTGGAAGCGTCGTGTCGCTCAGGTCAAGTCAGCGCGTCGGAGACGTATCCAGATGCTGCAGTTGGATCAGCTCATCTGCTATCTCATGCGCCCGGGAGTGTATCCTGAGCCGGACAGGCGATGTATCGCGCGGCTCCTGGCCGGCGCACGTCAGCCGGATAATCCTTTTCGTTTCGTCTTCCCTCTTCCCGTCCAGACCATGCTGTCCAAGATCCGTACCAACACGATAGCGGCGTGTGTCCAGGCGTGGTGGGATTATAATGGGCGCACCGAGTTCTTCTCGACTGGAAAGGAGGCTAAGCGCATTCGGTCCCTGGTCTACAATATGGGCGCATGACGCGCGAGAGGTATGGTCGTCATGTTATTAATTAAGGTTATCACTTTCATTCTCTCACACGATGATTCAGAAAATCTTCGCAACAGAGATCACAGGCAAGGCAGATATGGCGCGCCTCGAGTCGGTCGTGGTTGGTCTGTTGGGAGGGGAGCACCATAGATGTGCCTTCTTGCGATCCGCGGAGTATCAGCGCTTCCGTAACGCGGCCTTGTATGGAACCAGGGGTCGCGTCGTCAAAGAGGAGGATGAGAAGGATGGCTCCACCCACTTGAGCGTTCACATCGAGGGTCTGAAGCTAGTACTCACCAACACGCGTCTGGCGTGTGTCTACGTAACCGATCCGGTCGTGGTCCCTGTACCCCCTCCACCCGAGACCAGTGCTGGGATCGCCGAGGAAGACGAGGCGTTCGCTTGCTCGTCGTTGGTTGGTAAGCGGCGACGCATGGTCGCCGTGGACTCCGACTCTGAATGATGTCGGTCTTTACTTCGGAATTTTTGTGGTGATGGGCGGCTGATACCGGCGATCTCGACGCTTCGGATTCCTTGGGCGTTGACGTTACGAAATACATTTATAATCACTGTTGTCACTTGCATGGCGTACTGCTCCACGCATATGGTGTGAATCTTGCCTGTGTGTGCTATGACTGAAGGCACACACGTGCGAGGGATGCGTTTCTGAGTATAGAGGATTGATACTAGGCATGGTTTGGCGTGGCGGCTGACTATGAAATCTATGGGGTAGACGTGTTTCGACTTCGTGTCTATGATTCCACGGGGCATGCGCTCCAAAGACATGCCCTTCCGGGTGATCCATTCTATCAATCGGCTGTTGGATTCTCGTTTCATTCTTTGTAGTTCCAGTATCGAGACCTCGTATGCTGGGTTTTGTAGAACAGGGAATAATTTCGTGCAGTACTCGCGCATGCCTTCAGGGTTTATTGCCCTGCATCCCCATTCCATCGTGTCCGTGTTTCTCGTTGCTAGAAGAGGATGGCATATCATCGCGTAGACGGACGTACTCAGTCCTTCTTGGCGGTATGCAGTCATTGGGACAGGTTTCGTATTCACTGCATCCCTTTTATGTGTATAGACGGCTGGATCCAAACAGTTCCGTATGTATAAAAGTCGCTGACGATTTCGGAATACCACACGCGATGTCTTCACGTATGCGTGGCGATGACCGTTCGGTCGACTTGCTTGGACTTTCTGGTCCAGCCGACGTTTTGGATGAACATAGATGTCACCAGATTCATCTGACCGGTCAGGCTCGACATTTCATCATGCGGGTGCCATGCGACCTTCTTCGCGATATGTCGGACAAGTCCAAGACGAGTATGTTTCTCTACTGCTGGATGGATTCAAAGCGGGGGCAAGGAGCGCACGTGCAGTACGATCCGGTGGCAATGGAGAAGGGCCTGTCCTCCGACCCTACGTCTCCGTGTCATACTGGTGTTTTTTCCATGACAATACCTGTGATGAGCAACGACTTGGACTTACTCAAAATAATGTCGTGTGTCCGCATCAAGGACGAGACGACTGGGAATTATCGGACGGATGTGGTGGCATGTGGGGCAGTGCGTATGGATCGTCTCTTGATGGGATGTGAGGAAAAGGTACAATTGACGTCTGTGTTCGATTCTGGAGCCTGTACGGAGGTGCATGTGCGAGCCAGTAATGCCGATCAGTTCGAAAACTCCAGAGCAGCCCTGCTTCCAGTGGACGACTTTTCCTCTGGTTCTCTTCCCAGGATAACCTTCAGGCCTTCTGTGATGTGGCGTATGGATGAGCTGTGTAGCATGGTGGATCTCGCCAGCGATACACTGACACTGCAGATGGACAAATGCAACATTAAGGGTCCAGATGGAGGAAGTACGTTCCTCGAGGGCAAGACCAGGTGGAGCGTGCGCGCGTTGAACCATTGTCTCTGTATTTTCTCTATTTTCCTGGGTACCCCAGGTTACGCTCTTGCCCCGTTACTCACTCCAGTGTCTCTTCCTCCTCCAGCTGGGAATTCGGTGGAGCTGTGTTTGGGGATGGCACAAAGTCCATCCCTCCTTTCATTACGCATTACTCGTTCATGAATTCTCAAGAGGAGTCTTTGACGCGACGCCTCCCTATCCAACTCGTGGCGTATCATATTCATCTGCGAATCCTTCACTCGGGTCTCTCTGCGGAGCAGGTCTTAGCACTCCCCGAAGATAAATTCGGTCAGTTCATCGCAGAGTGTTTGCAGATCACGCGTGACGCTGGATTGGTCCCGTACCAATCTGACGAGACCCTCACGTTCCAGTGTACTGCTACTGGAGAATTAGGCCTGGGTCTTCGCGGCACTGAGGATATGGTATTCCACATTGTTGGTTTCCATCTGTGTGTATACGAACGACTGACTCGGTTCTTTGTCACAGGGACTTCCGTGTGGCGCCCATCAATTCCTGGGACGGACCATCCGTCCTATGGCTAGACTCCAGATCCCCGATAAGGCAAGCATCCCTGCCCTATGTGACATCATGATGCGTGCAGTGAATGACAAGGGAATCGGCGGGGCGTTGGGTAAGCCATACCTCTCCCATATCTCTCTCATGGACTGTGGGGGTCCGGAGGAACCTGTCCAATTCGGGTTGACGGATGTGCAGCCCAGTCTCGCATTGGACGATTGTGAGAGCAGTGCTGAGCTGGCAACCGAGGCGCGACTGACACTCATGGATGTACCACGGGACGCAGGGACTTTAGGTCAGAGCCTGAAACAGTGGTCTGTCTTTAGGCATTACACCCCCCATTGTAATGAGACTATGAGTAAGATTTGTAATAGGGGTGCTGATGTGTTATTGTCTAAGAAATTGAAAATCAGTACGACGGTGGGTATGGCTTCGGATGCACGGCCTACAGCAGACGCTGGTGGTAAGGCTCCGGTTGTGCAAGAGCAATACGGGGGCCATTGCTTCAATATAGGCCGGGTATTCCTGTCCAATGGCAATGTCCGTTGCTTTTTATTGGAGGGAACAGCACCAATGGACGAAGTATACATCGAATCCATGGCCAATGCAGTGAAGATCCAAGTCAAGATAATGAAAGGGAAAGACTGCACAATCAAGCCCATGCTGTTGCATGAGTACCTGTGTATCCTTGGGCGCACTGTCAGTAAGCTTACGCAGATTATCAATTCGCCCAACGGAGGCCGTGCTGGGGAAGGGGGTATTCCTCGATCCCATGCCCCGGAGATGCATGGTTGGCTGGCAAGCACCCTCTTCTCTCCGTCATTGAATTCCGATAAGAGTGTGCCGTTTGCCTTTTACCATAGGGTGATCTACAGTGGGATGGCTAAAGATTCGGATGTGAAGGGGTGTCTCCCTGTCGAACCGGATACAAGCGTGGGTGCCGATCGAGCCTTCGTCGCAGGCTGTCACCCGTATAGTCTGAGCGATATGGACCTTAGAGGGCTGGACGTGCCTGTGGCGAACGACAAGTTCCAACTTATGAGCGCCATCATGAACGAGGCTCACCCTCCCATGGTAGATCATGCTATATTCAAGCGTGTGTCCGACCTGTGGGCCGAGTGCTCTCCTCTGTCGACCTTGAACACTTATCAGCCGCTACGCCAACTGAAGGGATGTGAGTATGTGCGTGTCGCCTGCATGGAAACCCCTATGATCCCTGAGTTTGGTGACATCATCTGCCGTATCAAGGGACAAGTGTGTGATCTGGCGAACGAGATCAACCTAAAACGATTGGACTCAGACCACGCCTTTTTCGTGTACCCGAAGACCCCGCAGGGTGTGATGAAGCGAGAAGGCACGGGTTGCCATATCTTCATCGACGTTCCCATTAAGGCGTGTACTTCTACCATCGTTCACAGCCTGAGGAGTGCCTTGAAGCGGTTACAGTATCCTGGGTACGAGCCTATTGGAGACGAGATCTAAAAAAAGTGTACGTACCTGCACACCCGAATCGGCATCCATGGTCTGTTTTGTTAGACTCACTGTATGGTAGACGTTGCTACCCCCGTTTCGTCTCAAGTCGCCATACCTGCGATCCCTGTACCAGATTCTAGGGCAATCAAGAGGCGTAGGACGGATGACACCCCTCTGTTTTCCCTGCCGCGCTGTACGTTTCGTCGTTTGGTGTTAGAGATGATGCAAGATCGCCGCTCGGATCTGCGCATCTCTCATGGAGCGCTCATGGCTCTGCAAGAGGACGTTGAAATGCTGATCATCGAGCGTTTCAAGCGCTGCTCTCGGCTCGCAGAGTTCTGTCGCAGGGATACCGTGCGGCAGGCGGATTGGCTGTTCATGGGCGAAGACGAAGGTTCACTCGCGCAGCCCTACTCTGGGAGGAGTTAATCATTACCTTGCTCGGGTAGGAGTTGACGGTGCGGACGTCTTGAACCCCTTCGTCTCCTTGTAGGATGATCTCCTCCATGTTGATCCGGATCTCCTTCATCCGCTGGCATCCCAGCTCCATGTAGATGAGCTCTAGGAATTTCTGGATGTTGCGCAGAAGTTTCTGCGAGATGCGCTGCGGCGAAGGGTGTATCTTGTCATGAAAATATGTATCCACATTGGAGTTATGAGACCATTACCTTGCATGTACTGTATATGGACATCTCCAGGTTGGGACAGCTGTAGAGCATGGCGGCGGCGAACATACTGACGGATATGGTCTTGCCAAAGCGTCGTGGGGTGGATACGAGCGCCTCTTGGGATAGGTGATCCCATCCATTGATCTCCAGAACCCGCTGGTGGTCCCTGGCAAAGGTCCCATGCGGCTCCGTCTTCCAGAAGATCCGTGCACATGCTCGTATGAAATTGTCGTGGAATAGCCGTTGGTGAAACGAGCGTTGCCATTTACGTCTGTCAATGGCTTCGAGCCCTTGCCTACATTTTTGCATGCGTTTGAACCCATTACACTCTGTCTTCTTTGCTTGCTGTAGGCAGTTCTGTATCGCAGAGCGTCGCACGGATCGCAGTCGGTCGGCCTCGCGCCTCTCTGTTGTCACGAGGTCGTATGCCGCAAAGTACTTGCGCATCATTCAGTTTTACTGCACGATTGCATACGGGTATACTTAAGTACCCTTCTCCGTAAGAAATCGCGTTTTTGGTGAATGAGCCATCTTATTCAAGTAGATTCTCTTATCACGATGCTTGTGAGTACACTCTCCGGTGGATTGGGGCGTCATGGAAACATTTCCTCCCGCTTCCAGGTATCTGAGTCTTCGGTGGATTCGTGTCCCTCTTTCGCAACAGGGAAACTCCCTCCCGTATGTGACGAATTGGATGTATTGGTTCGTCCTCTGCACTTGCTAATTCCATGGATTAGTACCCTATCCATAATAGTAGTCCTGTGTATGCCGACGATTCTCCTCCGATCAAAGGGCAAGGAAGCGGGGTTACGGCGATTTGCGGCCATTCTCCTTCGTTTTCTGGCTCTTTTGGCGAGTGTATCATTGGCCTCGGGTACTCCGCTTGTTGTACGATATGCGTTCTCAATCTATGCATGTGTACGCGTGCTCACGTGTGCTACAAGAGGAGGAGACAGTATGTGGTGGGGGCTTCGCTATACAGCCGTTGTGGGACTCCTTGTCTGGCATTTTTTTCATGGCCCTCCCATATCCCTCATGGCATGGCCAGAGTCTGGACTGAGTGATGGGTCCTTGTACTGCGCGTATCTCGCGCATTTACTGGGGTGCGTAGGACCAGGAATAGTCCTGCTATTCGTCCAGTGCGTTATCGGTTTGGCCAGTTTCGTCGATATAAGGGACCTATGACAAAGTTTTCAGTCTGATCTCCGATGAAGGTCCTCCTTGCATTCACTAAATTCATGCCTTACATCGCCAAGATTTCGGATGCATTCAATTCCATCGCGCAGTTGTGTTCCGCTTATTCGTCTGTGTCGTTGGTACTGGTACCATGTGATGGACGTGGAGAGCTCCTCACTTTCAACGTGTGTGCGCGCAGTAATATTTTTTCCGAGGAACTCATTGCTGCGGACTCCCAGACCCTAGGAGACCTCTTCGATTTCATGGATATGAGCGTGAGTGGACAGGAATACGATAGGATCCTAGAGACGTGTCGCGCTTGCGTGCGCGTAAAGAAGACATTCAACTACCATGACGTGTTCTTGTACAATGTCCCGTTCCGAGAGCCGGTCGAGAAAAGCCTGTTCGACACGCAGACGCTCTTCGATACACAGGCGGTCATCCTGATTCTTAGAGAGTGTCTTTGTCGGGAGCATAGACTGCTCCCTGCCCTGCAAACCCTGCATAGCAGAACGACCTTGGCCACGCAGTTGTACGATGCTCTGAGCCCATTTACGCAACCCGTGTCAGCGTGTGAGCTCGTTGCCATGTCCTCTTGCCCTCCGAACACGCAAGGGAGTGCGCGCGTGAGCGATGACGGGGCCTCTGTTGCATAAAAGGGATTCGCTTTGCGCGTGTCGTGTTGGTCTTAGCAATCATGGGGCGGGCAACCATGGTGGCTGCGCGGATTTTTACTATGTGTATCGCGCAGTTGTGTATCGGCTGGTTGCATTCCAGGACATTGGGGCAGCACGACGGGAACACCTGGGGGAAAAGCCTCTCGGTGTTCAGAACGGTTTACACTCAATGCATCTTGATTTTGGTGACGTTGGTCTACTATTTCATCTGGAAATCGTGTTCAGTGGCTGTCAATGTGGCAGTGCATCGATCTGGTATACCATCAGCCACAGAGCGCGAGTATGGGGTCGGTTCGAGGTTCACTATCCGGAATGTATGGGTTTTTGTCTTCGGTATGGGTCTAGTACTCTTTATCGTGTCATATTGTTTCATGGGTCTCAATTCAGTCTGTCTTGTGGCATTGGGTTTGGCTGTAGCTATCGTGTCCGTGGACGAGATCGCAACCCTCCATGGAGATCATCCGGTCCCCTACACTGTCGGACGAACATGTGTCTTAGTGTGTGGTGTTGTCAGCTTATGTATGGTAGCTCCGCGATTCCTTTCGACGGCCTTGAAGGATTTCGTGGGTGGACCGGACGTCTACTCCATTCTGTTCGGCATCGCCTTACCTGTCTTTTCCCAGCTCACTTTGTCAGTGGTCAGGGATTTGGGTAGGTACAGGTTCGGGAGGGTGTGTGAGATGTGTGAATTTGGGTTCCCTTTCACCGCCTTTCTGGGCGTGTTTCATCTATGTGTGGCCTACGGTCAGAGAGAACAGGCGGATTCGGACGCCCTCTCCGTCTTTGCATCTGCCACGAACCACACTGTCAGTTCGGTGTATTTCGATTTTAGATATTGGTACCACTTTAATGATAGCACCATCAACAATGTTGTCAGCACAGACGGGCCATTTCTCCTGTTTTACCTGATGACGCCTTTCATTTACGTCCCCGCATGCGTGTGTTTCGTATGGAGTGTTCTGGATGGATGTGCTATCGACCCTTTACTCTCAGTGGTGGCTGTGCTTTGTGTGGAGTATCCGTCAGACGGAGGGCCAAGTTCGTGGGATATCGCGGCTGTCGTCTTCTGTTGGGTTGCGGTGTGCATGCGCGTGGTGTGTGAGTATAGACCACAAGTTCTTTCGCCGAATTCACCAGTGTATTCAATACAGGGATCGTTCCCCCAATTGCCTCCATCGATCGCTAGATGGGCTGGCAGCAGGTGCCCCACTATGCGGGATTGTGAGGTCGAGACGGCGGAGCTTGCCGAGGACTTTCCGTAGACGACGCGCTTCGATCCCTATCCGGGAGTGAGCTCTCCATCTTTGTCCATGCAGTTCACGTCATGTGGTGTTGGGATGAATACACCATCATAACGCACATACCCCTTGACTCCGTTTCGGATGCGAGGTCCGTGGAGCTCCGGATCGAACTGGCGCATGTGCTCTTGTAGATTGAACGCCTTCTTGCCCCCGCCGGGAGTACTGCTTGGAGGAGGAGCTTTTCCTTTTGCGTTTGTCGGATGACTGGTGTATCCTTTCCATCGATCCAGTTTGAATGCGCATTTCTCCGCGTCCTTGGCCATGAGCATTCTTTTACTGTTCTTAGCTAAGACAGGGGCCTTTGGTGCGACTCCTGATTTCGACGGCATGGTGCAAGCGACTGGTTTGGCGGGGGGCAGGGGGACGGGAATCTCCGTCGCAGTGGGAGCGGGTAACCAATGCGCCTTGGTCAAGTTGTATCGAGTGACCACTGTCTTCTCTTTGGGTTGATGGATAGGCACTAGCACTTTGGATACC
>Ga0209357_1000424_pt1 | contig 16559 bp, 15 predicted proteins | sample LauGreFBDMM110SD_2_FD_187573 | JGI IMG/M metagenome (GOLD analysis project Ga0209357, IMG submission 187573) | Freshwater lake microbial communities from Lake Michigan, USA - Fa13.BD.MM110.SD (SPAdes) (version 3) | ecosystem: Environmental > Aquatic > Freshwater > Lake | place: Lake Michigan... | reverse complement strand
ATAATATTTTGTATTATGGAATAACTAGTTGCATTTTAAAAAAAGAAAGCAGCAATTAGCCCCATACGAGGGTAAAAATTGAAAAAACAACGTTTTCATTGGGAAAAGCAGGCAAATCTATAAAAAAAAGGCATTTTCTCCATTACGATTGCTCTTGTCGACAAAAGCAATAAAGCTAGCGGCATTTCACTCACTTCTAGAAGGAAAATGAAAATGGCAACTGCAAAGAAAGCAGCAAAAAAAACAGCTGCAAAAAAATCCCCCGCAAAGAAAGCGCCTGCTAAAAAGCCTGTAGCTAAAAAAGCGCCTGCTAAAAAAGTAGTCGCTAAAAAAGCGCCCGCTAAAAAAGCACCTGCCAAAAAGCCTGTAGCTAAAAAAGCGCCTGCTAAAAAAGTAGTCGCTAAAAAAGCACCTGCCAAGAAAGCAGCAAAGAAAGCTCCCGCAAAGAAACGCACACCTAATGCGGCGTTCATGAAGCCTTTGTCACCTAGCGCAGCCTTGGCAGCTGTTGTGGGTTCCTCCCCCTTGGCTCGCACTGAAGTCGTGAGCAAATTGTGGACTTACATCAAAAAACACGCTTTGCAAGACAAGGTCAATAAGCGCAATATCAATGCAGATGACAAACTCAAAGCTGTCTTTGGTAAATCGCAAGTCACCATGTTTGAACTTGCTAGCCTGATTGGCAAGCACTTGTCATAAGTTCTTCCCACATAAAAAAGGGCCGCAACTGCGGCCCTTTTTTTGTCCTAGCCGACTTTAGGCTTTGGTAAACATGAATTCGCCAGGGGAAAGTATTGGGTCCACGTTAATTTGTATGGTGTCATGAGGACCAAATTTACCTTCAAGCAACATCTTTGACAGTGGATTTTCAATGCGCTGCTGTATGGCCCGCTTAAGGGGCCTGGCACCAAAAACTGGGTCAAATCCTACCTTAGCCAGTTCCTCTAAAGCGGCTGCAGAGACATCCATGCCTAAGTCCATTCGAGTTAATCGGTCTGATAGAACCTTCAGTTGAATATCTGCAATTTTGGCGATGTGCTTCGCGTCCAGCGAATGGAAGACAACAGTTTCATCTATCCGGTTCAAAAACTCTGGTCTAAAGTGGTTTTTCAACTCGTCCCACACAGCTTCCTTGATGTCTAGATAGTCTGCGCCAGTCATTTTTTGGATCAATTGCGACCCAATATTTGAAGTCATGGCTATGACCGCATTTTTAAAATCGACTGTGCGCCCTTGCCCATCGGTCAAACGCCCGTCGTCAAGAACCTGCAAAAGAATATTGAAAACATCTGGATGGGCTTTTTCAATTTCATCCATCAAAATAACTGAATACGGTTTACGACGAACGATTTCAGTTAAATAGCCCCCTTCGTCGTAACCTACATAGCCAGGAGGTGCGCCAATGAGTTTGCTAACCGAGTGCTTCTCCATGAATTCACTCATATCGATGCGAACCAAGTGGTCCTCGCTGTCGAACAAGAACCCCGCCAAAGCTTTGCAAAGCTCAGTTTTACCTACCCCTGTAGGACCTAAAAATAGGAAAGACCCTGTTGGTCTTGACGGATCGCTCAACCCTGCTCGACTGCGGCGAATGGCGTTAGAAACAGCCACAATAGCTTCATCTTGTCCCACAACCCTTGCATGAAGTCGCTCTTCCATCAGCAGCAATTTTTCACGTTCGCCTTGCATTAATTTAGAGACAGGAATGCCGGTGGAACGAGCAACAACTTCAGCAATTTCTTCAGCCCCGACCTGCGTCCTAAGTAAGCGCATGACAGGGGCTTGTCCATCTGAAGTGTCAACGGCGTTGGCCGCTTTCATGCGCTTTTCCAATTCGGGCAATTTGCCATATTGAAGTTCGGCAACTTTATTGAAGTCACCCTTGCGTTTGAGCTCTTCAATTTGAAAGCGCGTACGGTCAATTTCCTCTTTGATAACAGCGCCACCCTGGGCTTGGGCTTTTTCCGACTTCCAAACTTCCTCAAGGTCGGCATACTCTTTTTGAAGCTTCAGGATCTCTTCTTCAATGAGCGACATGCGTTTTTGAGAAGCATCGTCTTTTTCTTTGCGAACCGCTTCTCTTTCAATCTTCAATTGAATAAGTCGTCGCTCCAACTTGTCCATGATCTCGGGCTTGGAGTCAATTTCAATTTTGATTTTGGCTGCAGCCTCATCGATTAAATCAATCGCTTTGTCAGGCAAAAATCTGTCGGTGATGTAGCGATGAGAAAGTTCTGCCGCAGCAACAATTGCAGGATCGGTAATTTCTACACCATGGTGGACTTCATACTTCTCTTGGAGGCCACGCAAAATCGCAATGGTAGCCTCTACCGAAGGTTCACCCACAATGATTTTCTGAAACCTGCGCTCTAACGCGGCATCTTTTTCGATGAAACGGCGGTATTCATCAAGCGTCGTAGCACCCACACAGTGCAACTCACCCCTTGCCAATGCAGGTTTGAGCATATTGCCAGCATCCATGGCACCTTCAGCTTTGCCAGCACCCACCATGGTGTGAATCTCATCGATGAAGACAATGGTTTGTCCTTCATCCTTGGCTAATTCATTGAGCACGCTTTTGAGTCGTTCTTCAAAGTCACCCCTGAACTTAGCCCCTGCTAAAAGGGAAGCCATGTCCAGGGACAAAACTCGCTTTCCCTTTAATGAATCGGGTACCTCACCAGACACAATGCGCTGAGCAAGGCCCTCAACAATGGCGGTCTTTCCCACTCCCGGCTCACCAATGAGCACCGGGTTATTTTTACTTCGCCTTTGCAGAACTTGAATGGCACGACGAATTTCATCATCGCGACCAATGACAGGATCGAGCTTTCCCATTTTTGCTCGCTCAGTCAAGTCGAGGGTGTACTTTTTAAGTGCGCCTCGCTGGCTTTCTTCATCAGCAGACTTAACCGTTTCACCGCCTCTTAAAGACTCGACAGCTGCACCCAGATTTTGTCTACTCAAGCCGTGCTTTCTGGCAATCTGTCCCAAATCAGATTTTGAGTCAGATAAGGCCAGTAAAAACATTTCGCTGGCTACGAATTGGTCCCCCTTCTTGAGGGATTCCTTTTCAGCTGACTGCAGCAATGTGACCAGCTCACGCCCGACCTGAACTTGGTCTTGACCGTGAACTTCGGGTAACTTTGCAATAGCCTCTTCACTGTCTTTTAAGAGACCTGCGATATTGACGCCAGAGCGGACCAGCAAGGTGCGGGGACCATCGTCTTGACGCAGCATGGCTACCAGCAGGTGACATGGCTCTATATAGGCTTGGTCTTTGGTAAGCGCAAGGGACTGCGCATCTGAAAGTGCTTCTTGGAATTTGGTGGTTAATTTGTCTAGCCGCATACATATCCTTTAAGACCTAAGCCATTTGCTTCAGGTGAGGCGGTCAAGAGAGAATTCAAGACGGGTGAATAAACCTGTCACTGAGGGAGTGCGTTTTTCACCTGTATGCCCCATCTTGCCAAGGCTTGATCATCACTTATCCTAGCGTCTACCCAATGTGAGCCATTAGGTCCGGTTTCTTTCTTCCAAAATGGTGCTTGTGTTTTCAAATAGTCCATCAAAAATTCACAGGCTTGAAAACTTTGACCTCGGTGGGCAGATGTCACGGCAACCAGCACGATTTGATCTAATGGATTCAAAATGCCAACCCTGTGTATTACTTTTGCTGAAATAATATCGAATCGTTGTTGGGCCTCATTGAGCATTTGCTCAATAGATTTTTCTGTCATCCCGGGGTAGTGCTCAAGCTCTAAGGTTGAAACATCATCCCCATCGTTTCTGTCTCGGACCGTACCAACAAACACACAGACCGCACCAATGTCAGCTATGCCCGATCGCAAGGTTTGAACTTCTTGGCTTAAATCAAAATCTTCAGTTTGTATACGCACCGAAAAGGTCATATCAACCACCTGTCACAGGAGGAAAAAAAGCAACCTCACAGCCCTCAGACAACAAAGTATTCTCGTCACAAACCTCTTGGTTAACAGCGACGCGAATAGCTTTGCCAGAAGACAAGACCTGAGCATAATTTGGTTGTAAGCGCATCAATTCAGAGCGCAGCTGTGCCACGTTGATGGCAGAAGTTTCATGCTCTTGAGTACTGAGACCAAGTTGCTCTCTAAGGGATGAAAAAAAACGAAGAGTGACTTTCATGACATTAAATCTTTGAAAGAAAGAAATTTAATCTGATCACCAGGCGCAATGATGGTTCCTGCTGGGTTATCAACCAAGCCATCAGCCCAAACCACAGAAGTCAGGACGCCGGAACTTTGATTGGGAAATAAGTCCAATCCGCCATGCTGGTTGCGCTTTACACGCAAGAATTCTCGTCGCCTATCGGCCTTGGGAAAAGAAAAGTCAGCTCTTTCAAGGGCAGGCTTTATTGTCACATCAAGACAGCCCTGAAGCGACAATATAAAGGGTCTAACTAACATCAAGAAAGTTACCAGACTAGACACAGGGTTTCCTGGCAGACCGATAAAGTGAGCTTGTTTTTCTTGACTTGATTGGTTTTTTATATGGCCATAGGCGAAGGGCTTACCGGGCTTGATGGACAAAGACCAAAGTTCTAGCTCCCCAAGAGCCTGAACTGCTGGTTTGACAAAGTCTGCCTCTCCCACTGAAACACCCCCGCTGGTCAAAATCAAATCATGGTTGTTGGCAGCACGAGAAAGAGCCGCTACAGTTTTCTCGGGGTCATCAGGCACATTGCCTAAATCTGTGACATCACAACCCAGGCGCTCAAGCAAAGACCGTAAAAAGAATCTATTGGAGTTGAAAATTGAGCCTGAGGGTAAAAGATGAGGTTCGATGTCGCCAGGCATGACCAACTCATCGCCGGTAGAAAACAAAGCAACTTTGGGCCTTTCGCATACCGCTAAAGAAGCGTGTCCAATGCTTGCCGCTAAACCTAAGCAAGTGGGATCTAGGCGAGTCCCTTTCGGTAGAAGCACAATGTCTTTGTCAATATCTTCGCCTTTTTTTCGAATACATTGCCCCACAGTGGGTAATGTTTGAAAACGCACATGCGAATCATCGATCACGACAACATCTTCTTGCATGACCACCGCATCGGCTCCCAATGGAACAGGTGCTCCAGTAAAGATGCGGGCAGCTTCACCCTTGTTCAAAGTAGAAGCGGCATGGCCGGCAAGTATGCGTTGGCCTGACTTTAAAACCCCGTCATTCAAGGATAAGTCAGCCAAACGCAAGGCGTATCCGTCCATTGCTGAATTGTCAAAAGAGGGAACCTGTATGGCTGAGACCAAGTCTTTCGCTAAAACACAGCCGTCAGCTTTGAAGGTTGACACATTTGACACTCTGTTCAATGGCTTGGCACAAAGCAAAAGCCTATCAAGCGCATCATCTAGAGAGATTAAGGACGATGGGTTCATGACATTGAAGGTGAGTAAACAAATCTATCTTGATGGGCGATTAACCAATTGGCAATTATTTCAGCATTGTCTAATGGCAACACGGGCAAAGAGGTGGTCACTGGAAAATCAGTAGCTTCAGAATACGCAACGGCCACAACAAAGTCATCAGAAAGAAAAAAAGGATTCATCAAAACCTCTTGTGGCCTGATCACTTCTACTTTCAATAGATCGCTGGACTTGAAGCCTTCTACAAAAACCCAATCGACGCCCTCATACATTTGGGCAATTACCTCATGAACGGACATATGGGAATTTCGCTCAAACGTTCGCTGCAAACTCATTTCACTGTCGGAAACCAAAACCACCTCAAAGGAGCCAGCTTTCTTCATTCGCCAAGTGTCTTTACCTTGGTGATCAATTTCAACAGTGTGGTGTGAGTGCTTCACCGTCGATACACGCAAGCCACGATCTTTAAACAAAGAGATCAGTTGTTCCATCAAGGTCGTTTTCCCTGCGCCTGAAGATCCCACGAATGCAATCACATGCATCATGAAAGCGCATCTTCATCAAGACGGGTAACAAGGAAATTTTTCAAGCTTGCGAGATCTGCAGGCATGACACTTACAAATTGTGGCAATGATTGAAGTTCAGAAAAAGCCTCAGGACACTGCGGTTCAACACCGATTGCCGCATGAATTGTTTCGGAAAATTTAATAGGTAACGCTGTCTCCAATACCAGCATCGGTACATCAGGGGAGTGATGTTCGAGGGCAACTTTCAAGCCATCAGCGGTGTGAGGGTCTATCAACTCTCCCATCGTTTTGTGAACATGCCGAATTGTTTGCAACCTGTCTTCATGGGTACTTTTGCCGCTGAGAAAGCCGTAATGTGCTTTGGCATCGATGAACAAAGGGTGGGTTGAAAGAGAAAACATGGACGTCTCTACCAGCTCCTCGGCAAAAAGATGTTTTACCTTCTTGGCATCGTGCTTTAGCAGATCGAAAATAAATCTCTCGAAATTACTCGCCTTTGAAATATCCATTGAAGGACTTGATGTCTCGAAAGTATTTTTCCCAGATCGAGCCTTGTAGGTGCCAGTTCGAAAAAATTCGTCAAGAACATCGTTTTCATTGGTTGCAACTATTAAGTGTTGAATAGGCAAACCCATCATCCGTGCCACGTGTCCAGCACATACATTGCCGAAGTTTCCACTAGGAACAGTAAAGCTCACCTTTTGTTTAGAATTTTGAGTGGCCTGAAAATACCCTGAAAAATAATAGACCACTTGGGCCAATAACCTTGCCCAATTGATGGAATTCACAGTTCCAATATGGTATTTGCGCTTGAAAATTAAGTCGTTAGATACTTGCTTGACCAAATCTTGACAGTCATCAAAAACCCCCTGAATTGCAATATTGTGAATATTTGGCTCGTTCAAAGAAAACATTTGAGCTTGTTGAAATTTACTCATGCGGCCACGCGGACTTGTCATGAATACTTGAATACCTTTTTTCCCCCGCATAGCATATTCAGCAGCGCTCCCCGTGTCGCCTGATGTTGCTCCCAAGATATTCAATTTTTGGTGTCGTCTTGCAAGTTCATACTCGAACAAATTGCCAAGCAACTGCATTGCCATGTCTTTAAAAGCCAACGTAGGTCCATTGGACAAAGCAAGCACAAAAATATTGTCAGGGTAGGATCTCAGCGGCGTTATGAGTGAGCTGCCAAACACTTCTTTTGTATATGTTTTAAGACACAGCTTTCTTAAATCATCAGAAGGAATGTCATCAATGTATAAAGATAAGATTTCAAATGCAAGTGCAGCGTACCCATCTCTGTGAAATATGTCTCGCCAATGCTCAAGCTTAGCTTCGTCTACTGAGGGATAAGTCTTTGGCAAATACAAGCCACCATCTGGGGCGAGACCTTCGAGCAAAATATCGCAAAACCGTTGACCCTCGGAATAACCTCGCGTAGAAATGTAAAACATCAGATCAGCTCTTCTTTTCGAATACGAACAATTGGTTCAATTACAGTGGTCAAGGATTGAATTTTCTCCAACGCACCATTCATTTGCGACTCTATGCATTGATGCGTCAAGATGATTAATTCTGTGCTTTCTTCCTTGTTGTGGGACGGTTGTTGAAGCATGGCGTCAATGCTGATATTGAACTCAGCAAGAATACCGGTGACACTTGCGAGCACGCCAGCTTGGTCAGCCACACCCAAGCGCAGATAGAAGGCAGTCAATACTTTGTCGATGGATAAGATCGGAATATCTCGCATTTCTTGCGGCTGAAAAGCTAAGTGTGGAACCCTGTTCAAGGGGTCAGCCGTATGCAAACGGGTTATATCTACCAAGTCTGCGATCACCGCACTGGCAGTAGGCTCACTTCCCGCCCCTTTGCCATAGTAAAGCGTGGTTCCAACGGCATCCGCTTGAACCATGACGGCGTTCATGGCTCCTTCCACATTGGCAATAATCGATTTAGCGGGTACCAAGCAGGGATGAATTCTTAGCTCAATGCCATCAAGGGTTTGCTTAGCGATGCCAAGGAGTTTTATGCGGTATCCGAGTTGCTCAGCAAAACGAATATCTTGCGATTGAAGCTGCGTTATGCCTTCAACATATGCACTTTTGAATGGCATCCGAACGCCAAATGCGATAGCCGCCATGATGGAGGCCTTGTGAGCTGCATCAATGCCTTGAATATCAAAAGTGGGGTCAGCTTCTGCGTAACCAAGGCTTTGGGCCATCTCCAGTGCCTGCTGGAAGGACCAATTTTTCTCCCTCATCTGGGATAGTATGAAATTGGTTGTCCCGTTAATGATGCCAGCAATCCACTCTATTCGATTTGCGGTCAAACCCTCTCGTAAAGCTTTGATGATAGGTATGCCACCTGCAACAGACGCCTCAAATGCGACCATGACACCTTTACGATGAGCTGCCGCAAAAATTTCTGTTCCATGAACAGCCAATAAAGCTTTATTGGCAGTGACCACGTGCTTGCCAGCCTCAATCGCCGCCATCACCAATTCATAAGCAATGCCGTAGCCACCAATGAGCTCGACAACGATATCAATATCTGGGTTGGCAATGACTTGTCGCCCATCATTCACCACGATGCACTCAGCACTGACAAGAGACCGAGCTCTTTCTACGTCAATATCCGCAACCATTGAAATGCGAATATTGCGTCCTGCTCTGCGTTGAATTTCCTCTTGATTGCGGTTAAGAACACGGTAGGTTCCTAGCCCTACAGTGCCAATACCCAAAAGACCAATATTCACAGGCTTCATGCTGTTGGGTGCTTTCTATATTGCTCAAGAAATTTAGCTATACGGGCTATTGCAATTCGAAGATCGTCTTCATGAGGTAAAAAAACTATTCGGAAATGATCCGTCGAAGGCCAGTTAAATCCAGTCCCTTGTACCAACAAGACTTTTGTCTCTTGCAATAGTTCATTAATGAATTGCTGATCATCCTTAATGGGGTACATCTTGGGATCAAGCTTTGGAAACATATACAGCGCAGCTTGGGGCTTGACGCATGTAACACCAGGAATGGCTGTGATGAGATCGTAAGCCAAGTCTCTTTGCCGGCGAAGCCTTCCACCGGGCTTGATCAAATCATTGATTGTTTGATAGCCACCAAGGGCTGTTTGTATGGCATTTTGACCAGGGACATTGGAGCATAAACGCATGGATGACAGCATATTGAGGCCTTCAATATAGTCTTTCGCGGGTTTCTTCTCGCCAGAAACAACCAACCAACCTGCCCTGTAACCGCAAGAGCGGTAGCTTTTAGATAAGGAATTAAACGTTAGGGTCAAAACATCTTTGGATAGGCTACCGATGGCTGTGTGTTTGACGTCTTCGTATAAAACTTTGTCATAGACCTCATCCGCAAACAGCACCAAACCAAATTCACGGGCGATTTGCACAATTTCTTTAAGCAACTCATCTGAATACAAGGCGCCTGTCGGATTATTTGGGTTGATAACCACGATACCCTTGGTGTTGGGCGTGACTTTTGATCGAATATCCGCAATATCAGGCATCCAACCATTAGATTCATCACACATATAGTGAACAGGGGTCCCGCCTGAAAGACTTACGGCTGCGGTCCAAAGTGGGTAGTCAGGCGCTGGTAACAACATTTCGTCACCATCGTTCAGCAAGGCGTTGGTCGCCATCACAATCAATTCGCTGGCACCATTGCCCAAGTAAATATCATCTAGGGTAACGCCATCAACTCCCTGCTCTTGGCTGTATTGCATGACAGCTTTTCGGGCAGCAAAAATCCCTTTGCTTTCCGAATAAGCCGCCGCACTGGGCAAATTTCGTATCATGTCCTGCTGAATTTCTTCAGGTGCATCAAAGCCAAACACCGCTAAATTTCCGATGTTTAGCTTGATGATCTTGTGCCCCTCTTCTTCCATTTGACGGGCTTTATCCAAAACAGGTCCACGAATGTCATAGCAGACATTGGCTAGCTTGGCAGATTTATGGATGGTTTTCATAGACTCTCCCCATGCGTTTGCAGGGCTAAACCTATAATTTGACCATACTTCAAGCGCCTTTCGCCTTACTATTGACTCAAACCACCATGAAATTACAACCTGATCGTATCCATGGGCAAACAGTCACAGGGCATGGCAATGGCTGGCTGGCAATCAACGGGGAGAAGTTCTACCAAAGCTTACTCATTGATTGGTCTGGACAAAGAATGACTTTCCAAGCCAGTTTTGAAGATTCACTTAACTCCCCTGAGCTGGCTACATTTCTTCAAATGCAGCCCGAGATTTTGTTGATAGGCTGTGGAAAACAAAAGATCCATATTGCACCCTCTCAATTAGCAAGATTGACGGCGAAAAATATTGGCATAGAGTCCATGGACACTGCCGCAGCCTGCAGGACTTACAACGTACTGGCCAGCGAAAACAGAAAAGTCGCGGCATTTCTTTTTTTGTATCAGGGTAATGAGCAAAAGCCGTAGGTCATTTTCAGGATAAAATGTGTTTCTTTCGAAGTTTCCCTTCGGACTTTATGTCACACCGGACTCTGAACCATGGCGATTGTTGTCAATAAACACCTCCCCGAATTTGAAGCCAACGCTACTGGAGGCATCAAAGTAAGCCATCAGTCTCACGTAGGCCAAACAGTCATTCTGTATTTTTATCCCAAGGACAACACCCCTGGTTGCACCACAGAAGCTATGCAATTTAGAGATAAATTCAAAGACTTCACCAAAGCCGGTGCCGTTATTTTTGGCGTATCCAGAGACAATATGCGCTCACACGATAGTTTCAAAGAAAAACTTGAACTGCCCTTTGAACTCATTGCGGATACTGAAGAAAAAATGTGCCATATGTTTGGGGTTGTCAAAAACAAAATTATGTACGGCAAAAAAGTCAAAGGAATAGAGAGAAGTACTTTCCTGGTTGGAGCCGATGGTGTTCTCAAGCAAGAATGGAGGGGCCTTAAGGTTCCCGGTCATGTTGATGAGGTTTTAAAAGCAGTCAAAGCATTGAAAAAAGCAACTGCCACAGCCTAACTCTCATGCCTTTGCCCCCAGCCCCGACCAAACGCGCATCAACGCTTCAAGCACAAATAAAAGTCTCGACTGATAAGACTTTTAAATCGGCAGATAAAAAAGTTACATCTGTTAAAGAAACAGAGCTTTTTCCAAGTGTCCCTGTCAAAAATAAGTCTTTGACATCCGACTCGGCTACCGATTTTTCTTTAAAAAACCATCAAGCACCGAACCTCAATCCAATGGTTGAAATTTCTGCCGTCCAGCATAAGTCCAAAAAGAATAAAAAACCTAGCACCTCCGGCCCTGCCAAACTTTTTGTGCTCGATACCAATGTTTTGATGCATGACCCCATGTGCCTATTCCGTTTTGAGGAACATGATATTTTCCTCCCGATGATTGTTCTTGAGGAACTCGATAGCAATAAAAAAGGCATGACCGAGGTAGCACGTAATGCGCGACAAACCAGCAGAACGCTAGATGCACTGGTTGGCTTAAAAGACTCTGATATCTCCCAAGGCATTTCTCTCAACGGCACAGGACATTCAGATGTAGGGGGAAAGCTTTTTTTCCAAACCAAGCCCTTGGAATACAGCTTGCCTACCAGTCTTCCGCAAGGTAAGGCAGACAATCAAATCCTGGGTGTTGTTCAAGCGCTTGGCAAGCTTTACCAGCAAAGACAAGTAGTCCTTGTTTCTAAAGACATCAATATGCGGGTCAAGGCCCGCGCTCTGGGCTTGCCTGCCGAGGACTACCAAAACGATAAAACCTTGGAAGATGGCGATCTTCTCTACTCCGGGTCTTTGGCTCTCCCCATAGATTTTTGGTCTAAACAAGCTAAAACAGTTGAAAGCTGGCAAGCAAGTGGCAACACCTTTTACCGAATTGGTGGTCCTATTGTTTCCCATATGCACATCAACCAATTCATCTATTTTGAGGCCCCTGGGGAACCAAGTCTGTATGCCAGAGTGACAGAAATCAGAGGGAAAACAGCTGTTTTCAAAACCCTTAAAGACTTTGGTCATCTGAAAAACGCAGCTTGGGGTGTCACAGCGCGAAACAGAGAGCAAAATTTTGCGCTCAATATGCTGATGGACCCCGAGATTGATTTCGTCACGCTCACCGGCACAGCCGGTACTGGGAAAACCCTGCTGGCCCTTGCCTCTGGACTGATACAAGTGCTCGACGAGCGAAGATATTCAGAAATCATCATGACTCGCGCAACAGTCAGTGTTGGCGAAGATATTGGCTTCTTACCTGGTACTGAAGAAGAAAAAATGGGACCTTGGATGGGTGCACTGGATGACAATCTAGAGGTCTTAGCCAAAACAGACACCAGCTCTGGCGAATGGGGCCGAGCTGCTACGAACGAACTTATTCGAAGCAAAATTAAGATCAAAAGCTTGAACTTTATGCGTGGGCGAACTTTCATGAACAAATTTGTCATCATTGATGAAGCCCAAAATTTGACGCCTAAGCAAATGAAGACATTGATTACCCGAGCAGGCCCAGGTACAAAAATCATTTGCATGGGTAACTTAGCCCAAATCGATACGCCTTACCTCACTGAAGGTTCATCTGGATTAACTTTTGCTGTTGATCGCTTTAAGGCTTGGCCTCACGGAGGCCATATCACGCTGGCACGCGGCGAACGCTCCAGATTAGCAGACTACGCGAGCGATGTCCTTTAATGGACTCATCCTCAATAATCTGAGGATGCACCTGCATAGGACTCAAACTTTGTAATGGGTTTGAGGAAGGTCAATTTGACAGTCCCAGTTGGGCCATTTCGCTGCTTCGCAATAATTATTTCTGCTACTCCTGGCTCTTTAGAGTCCTTGTTGTAGTAATCATCTCTGTAAATAAACATAATCACATCAGCATCTTGCTCAATTGCGCCTGACTCTCGCAAATCGCTCATCATGGGGCGCTTATCGGTTCTTTGTTCAACACCGCGGTTGAGCTGAGATAAGGCAATCACAGGACACTGCAATTCCTTTGCCAGCATTTTCAAGCCACGGGAGATTTCGCCCAATTCGGTAGCACGGTTTTCACCATCGCCACCACCACTTCCGCTCATCAATTGCAGATAGTCGACAACCACCAAACCAAGCTTTCCACAACTGCGCGCAAGTCTTCTGGCACTAGCTCGTAGCTCACTGGTAGTCAGTCCTGGCGTTTCATCTATCGACAGAGAAACCGTTTTTAATCTTTCTATAGCATCTGATAAACGAGGCCATTCATCATCAATGAGTTTGCCAGTTCTTAAACGGCCTTGGTCAATTCGCCCAATAGATCCCACGATACGAATCGCCAGTTGAGATGCACCCATCTCCATTGAAAAAACAGCAACTGGTAAATCCTCATGCAATGCAACATGCTCAGCGATATTGATCGCCAAAGCAGTTTTTCCCATGGAAGGACGAGCGGCAAGAACAAGCAAATCACCAGCTTGCATACCGGAGGTCATTCGATCGAGGTCAAAAAAACCAGTCGGAACGCCAGTGATATCGTTAGGGTTTTTCGACATCTCCTCAACGCGGTCCAAGAGTTGAACAACCAGTTTGTCCATGCTCTGAAAACCTTGCCGCATCCGCGAACCCTCTTCGCCAATGCTGAAAATCTTTTGCTCAGCTTCATCCAAAATATTGGTAACAGGGCGGCCGTTGGTATTCAGTGCAGATGTTGCAATTTCATCGCTGACACTGACCAATTTCCGCAAAATAGATCGCTCCCTAACGATCTCTGCGTAGCGTCGAATATTTGCAGAACTAGGCACATACTGGGCCAAAGAATTTAGGTAGGCTAGTCCACCAATCTCTTCAGCCTTACCTTGGCTTTGCATCTGCTCAAACACGGTGATGACATCGGCAGGTCGATTCGCATTAACCAATGAGGTAATCGACGCAAAAACCAAACGATGCTCATAGCGGTAGAAATCTGCCTCTGCCAAAAGATCAGCAACCTTATCCCAAGAGTTGTTGTCTAGTAGCAAGCCCCCCAAGACACTTGACTCAGCTTCTTGTGAATGTGGCGGAATACGTAACTGAGCAACTTGCTTGTCACTTAAAGACACATATTCTTCGGACGCGGAAAAAACAGCAGACATCATCAATCCCCTAATCTCAATATCCTACTTTTTCCAACCCGTTCAGTCACCGCATAAGTGTGTGCAATTCAGGTGAACAAACTGGGGATAACAACTTGACAATCATGCTTCTCAAAGAAAAAACCGCTCCTTGGAGCGGTTTTTTCATATAAAAGAAACAAAATTAATTCGTTTCACCATAAACAGAAACATTTATATCGACCAGAACATCGGTATGCAGGGCAACACTCACGGACGAGTCACCCACAGTTTTAATCGGGCCCTTAGGCATACGGATTTGTGATTTGCTAACTTGGTAGCCCGCCTTGACCAGCTCTTCAGCAATATCAAAGTTGGTGACAGAACCAAATAAACGTCCATCAACACCTGCTTTTTGCGTGAGCTTAACCGTCGTTCCGTTCAACTTTTCGCCTTGGGTTTGTGCAGCAACTAACTTTTCCTGCGCTGCTTTTTCCAACTCAGCACGCTTAGCCTCAAATTCTTTGATAGCTGCATCAGTTGCACGTCTGGCTTGACCAGAGGGGATCAAAAAATTGCGAGCGTAGCCGTCTTTGACTTTGACGACTTCCCCTAAATTACCAAGGTTAACAACCTTTTCTAGCAGAATAATTTGCATGGAATTTACTCCTTAGATTTTGTGTTGGTCGGTATAGGGAAGCAAGGCCAAAAACCTTGCTCGCTTGATTGCCGTGTTGAGTTGGCGCTGATAAATTGCACGGGTACCAGTCAGACGAGCAGGAATAATTTTTCCATTTTCAGCAATGAAATCCCTCAATGTATCGATATCTTTGTAATCAATTTCCTCAACATTTGTCACTGTAAAGCGACAAAACCTTTTGCGTTTGAAAAGTAACGATTGAGTGTTGCGCTTGGGACGCTTATCTTTATTGAACTTTTTGAATGTGGCCATCATCGGCTCCTATAAAACAGTATGAATTTCTTGAATGTGATAAACAACGGATTTCAAATTCTTGGAAGAACCTAGAAACCCATGGAATAACCAAGTGCTACCCAAATCGAAACGACTGATTCGCTCTGCAAGAGTGCCCATGGCAATTGATTTCATTGTGAGTTGAATTTTTCTTGATTGACCTGCTTCTAACACCGTTGATTCATGCAAAAGCAAAAAATCTAAAACGGGTAAACCACCTGGTGAGTAGCGCAAAACAGAAATCGACTCTATTTGCGCGTTTAACTCAAGGCGATTCACAAGCCAAGAGCAAAATCAAGCTTGGAATTCTGCGTGTTGGGTTTTTCGTGCCTCTTCGCGCTCTACAGTCTTCATCATCAAGGAAGGTGCAGTATCAGCTTTCTTCTTTGACACTGTCAGATGACGCAAAACGGCATCGTTGAATTTGAATGCATGTTCCAGTTCAGACATGACTTCTTGGTTCGCCTCAATGTTCAAGCACAGGTAATGCGCTTTGGCGAGTTTGTTGATCATGTAGGTAAGTTGTCGGCGGCCCCAATCTTCAAGCCGATGTACCTTGCCGTTACCAGCAGTAATCAAAGTTTTGTAACGCTCAAGCATAGCCGGAACTTGCTCACTTTGATCCGGGTGAATAAGCAAAATGATTTCGTAATGACGCATAAAATCTCCTTATGGTTAAAGCTGCCCATAGCGTCATGCATGGTTACAGCAAGGTTTAGCCAGCTATTGTAGTAGATTTTTATTTATTTTGAAATCCCTGCCAAGGCCTGCCAAGTTGAAACAACACTGTCTGGGTTGAGCGAGATGGAATGAATCCCTTGTTCCACCAACCACTTAGCAAAGTCGAGGTGGTCGCTGGGCCCTTGGCCACAAATTCCGACATATTTATTTTGGCTTTGGCAAGCTTGAATGGCTTTTGTTAAGAGAATTTTGATCGCCTCATCTCTTTCGTCAAAATCTGCAGCCAGCAAAGGCATTCCGGAGTCTCTGTCCAAGCCTAAGGTTAGCTGGGTCAAGTCATTAGAGCCAATGGAAAAACCATCAAAAAACTCTAAGAATTGATGTGCAAGTAAAGCATTACTAGGAATTTCACACATCATGATGAGTTTGAGTTCGTTTTCACCACGCTTAAGCCCTTCAGAGCTCAACAGATCAATCACTTTTGAAGCCTGACCCACAGTCCTCACGAATGGAACCATGATTTGCACATTGGTCAGTCCCATATCATTTCTCACACGCTTCAAAGCCTCGCACTCCATGGAGAACGCAGCAGAAAAATCCTCACTCAAGTAACGAACAGCCCCCCTAAAGCCAAGCATCGGGTTTTCTTCCTCTGGCTCATAGCGGTTTCCACCAATCAACTTTCGGTATTCATTCGATTTGAAGTCCGACAAGCGAACAATCACAGGCTTTGGCCAAAAGGCCGCGGCAATGGTTGCGATTCCTTCGGCAACCTTGTCAACAAAGAAGGCACGCGGTGAGGCGTGACCTCTGGCAACTGATTCAACCGCCTTTTTAAGGTCTGCATCGAGTTGCGGGTAATCCAAGATGGCTTTGGGATGGACACCAATATTGTTGTTGATGATGAACTCCAGC
>Ga0209357_1000422_pt1 | contig 16573 bp, 15 predicted proteins | sample LauGreFBDMM110SD_2_FD_187573 | JGI IMG/M metagenome (GOLD analysis project Ga0209357, IMG submission 187573) | Freshwater lake microbial communities from Lake Michigan, USA - Fa13.BD.MM110.SD (SPAdes) (version 3) | ecosystem: Environmental > Aquatic > Freshwater > Lake | place: Lake Michigan... | reverse complement strand
GCCGTGTCGTGGAGGGTTCTTCAACCAAGCTAATGTTTCCTGCAGGGAAACGGAGGTCAGCGCCATGAGCGATTCATCGCAGACGGGTTCGTCCGTCTACCAAGCCTATGCAGGCAACACTTATCTCTTCGGGGGCAACGCCCCTTATGTCGAAGAGATGTACGAAAACTACCTCGCCAACCCCGGCAGCGTGCCCGACAGCTGGCGCCAGTATTTCGATGCCCTGCAACACGTTCCCGCTGTGGATGGCAGCAACGCCAAAGACGTGCCACATTTGCCGGTAGTCAATGCATTTGCCGAACGCGCCAAGCAAGGCGGCACCCGCGTGGTCATGGCCAGCGCCGACGCAGAAATGGGTCGCAAGCGCACCGCTGCGCAGCAGTTGATCGCCGCCTACCGCAATGTGGGCCAACGCTGGGCCAATCTCGACCCTTTGCAGCGCACCGAGCGCCCCGCTATCCCCGAGCTAGAACCGTCTTTCTATGGTTTTGCCGACGCCGACCAAGAAACCGTGTTCGACACCAGCAACACCTTTTTTGGCAAAGACCGCATGAGCCTGCGTGAGTTGATCAACGCCTTGCGGGAAACCTATTGCGGCACTTTGGGCGCGGAGTATATGTACACCTCCGACATGACCGAAAAACGCTGGTGGCAGCAAAAATTGGAAAGCATTCGCAGCAAGCCCACCTTCAGTGTCGAAAAGAAAAAACACATCCTCGACCGCCTCACCGCTGCTGAGGGCTTGGAGCGCTATTTGCACACCAAATATGTGGGCCAAAAGCGCTTTTCTTTAGAGGGTGGAGAAAGCTTTATTGCCGCCATGGACGAGTTGATTCACATGGCCGGTATCAAAGGCGTTCAAGAGGTGGTGATTGGCATGGCCCACCGCGGCCGCTTGAATGTGCTGGTCAACACCATGGGCAAACTGCCCGCCGATATGTTTGCCGAGTTTGACCACACTGCCCCTGAAGATTTGCCTGCAGGCGACGTGAAATACCACCAAGGCTTTAGCTCGGACGTATCTACCCCCGGCGGACCGGTTCACCTGAGCTTGGCTTTCAACCCTTCGCACTTAGAGATCGTCAATCCGGTGGTCGAGGGTTCGGTGCGCTCGCGTATGGACCGTCGCGGTGACCCCAAGGGCAGCCAAGTGTTGCCCGTGTTGGTGCACGGCGACGCGGCTTTTGGGGGACAAGGCGTCAACCAAGAAACCTTGGCGCTGGCGCAAACCCGTGGCTACTCCACGGGCGGTACGGTGCACATCATCATCAACAACCAAATTGGTTTCACCACCTCCGATCCGCGCGATATGCGCTCCTCGGTGTTTTGCACCGATATCGTCAAAATGGTTGAAGCGCCTGTGCTGCACGTCAACGGCGACGACCCCGAAGCGGTGGTCTTGGCGGCCCAATTGGCGCTTGAATACCGCATGGAGTTTGGCCAAGACGTGGTGGTTGATATCACTTGTTTTCGTAAACTCGGTCACAACGAACAAGACACCCCCAGTTTGACGCAGCCCTTGATGTACAAAAAAATCGCGGCCCACCCAGGCACGCGAAAGATGTATGCCGAGCGCTTGGCTTCGCAAGGCTTGGGCGAGAGTTTGGGTGACGAGATGGTCAAGACCTACCGCGCTGCTTTGGATGCGGGTAAAAACACCTCCGACCCGGTTTTGAGCAATTTCAAAACCAAGTTCACGGTGGATTGGTCACCGTTCTTGGGCAAAAAATGGACCGATGTGGCCGATACCGCCATTCCCATGGCAGAGTGGAAGCGCTTGGCTGAACGCATCACCACCATTCCTGCCACCATTGCCCCCCATCCTTTGGTGAAAAAGGTCTATGACGACCGCGCTGCCATGGGCCGCGGCGACTTGCCGGTGGACTGGGGCATGGGCGAGCACATGGCCTTTGCTTCCTTGGTGGCCAGTGGCTTTCCCGTGCGTTTGTCGGGCGAAGATTGCGGACGCGGGACCTTCACCCACCGCCATGCAGTGATTCACGACCAAAACCGCGAGAAGTGGGATACCGGCTCTTATATTCCTTTGCAAAATGCGGGCGACAACCAATCGCCCTTCAATGTGATTGACTCCATCTTGTCAGAAGAAGCGGTGCTGGGTTTCGAGTACGGCTACGCCTCCAACGACCCCAATACCTTGGTGGTGTGGGAGGCGCAATTTGGCGACTTTGCCAATGGCGCCCAAGTGGTGATCGACCAGTTCATTGCGTCTGGTGAAGTTAAGTGGGGCCGGGTCAACGGCATCACGCTCATGCTGCCCCACGGTTATGAGGGCCAAGGGCCTGAGCACAGTTCAGCCCGTGTCGAGCGCTTTATGCAATTGGCGGCTGACACCAATATGCAACTGGTGCAACCCACCACCGCCAGCCAAATCTTCCATGTGCTGCGTCGCCAAATGGTGCGCAACCTCAGAAAGCCTTTGATCATCTTTACCCCGAAGTCGCTGTTGCGCCATAAAGACGCCACTTCGCCTGTGGCCGAGTTCACCAAGGGCGGTTTTCAGACCATCATTCCCGAGCACAAGGACATCAAGGCCGATAAGGTTAAGCGCATCGTCATTTGCAGCGGCAAGGTGTATTACGACCTGGCCAAAAAGCGAGAAGACAACGGCCACGACGACACGGTCTTGTTGCGCTTGGAACAGCTCTATCCTTTTCCGCACAAGGTGTTTGCTGCCGAGCTGAAAAAGTACCCCCATGCCAGCGAGGTGGTGTGGTGCCAAGATGAACCGCAAAACCAAGGTGCTTGGTTTTTTGTACAGCACTACCTGTTTGAAAACATGGCCACTGGCCAAAAGCTGGGCTACAGCGGTCGCGCTGCCTCGGCTTCACCCGCGGTGGGTTACTCGCATTTGCACCAAGAGCAGCAAAAGGCTTTGGTGGATGGTGCGTTTGCTCGCCTCAAGGGTTTCATATTGACCAAGTAGGAAAAACACATCATGAGCATCATTGAAGTCAAAGTACCGCAACTCTCAGAATCCGTGGCTGAAGCCACCTTGTTGCAATGGAAGAAAAAAGTTGGCGACGCTGTAGCTGTCGACGAAATTTTGATCGACGTTGAAACCGATAAAGTGGTGCTGGAAGTTCCCGCCCCCTCGGCTGGCGTGTTGGTTGAAATTCTCTGCGTCGACGGCGCCACCGTGTTGGCCGAGCAACTTATCGCCCGCATAGACACCACAGCCACCGCCTCTGCGGCAGTCCCAGTGGCTGCTGCCAAACCCGCTGCTGCAGTTGCCCCCGCCGCCGTTTCAGCGGCACCGGCCAGCGCCAGTCATGCCGGTGTGGCCATGCCCGCGGCCGCCAAGTTGATGGCCGATAAAAGCATGGCTGCAGGCTCTGTTGCAGGAACAGGCAAAGACGGTCGCGTCACCAAGGGCGATGTTCTCGCCGCGGTGCAAGGCGGTGTGCAGCCCACTGTTGCGGTCATGGCTACGGGGATACCTACGGGCATACCCACCAAAACCTTGCCGCAAGTGTCCGGTCCTTCAATGGATTTGGGCGAGCGCCCCGAGCAACGCGTGCCTATGACCCGCTTGCGTGCGCGTGTGGCCGAGCGCTTGCTGCAATCGCAGTCGACCAACGCCATCCTCACCACCTTCAACGAAATCAATATGGCCCCGGTCATGGAGATGCGCAAACGCATGCAAGAGCATTTCGAAAAAGAACATGGCGTGAAGTTGGGCTTCATGAGCTTCTTTGTCAAAGCTGCGGTGCACGCCTTGAAGAAGTTTCCGGTGCTCAACGCTTCTGTGGATGGCAACGACATCGTGTATCACGGCTACTTCGATATTGGCATTGCGGTGGGCTCGCCCCGCGGTTTGGTGGTGCCGATTTTGCGCAACGCCGACCAAATGAGCTTTGCCGATATTGAAAAGAAAATCGCTGAATACGGCCAAAAAGCCAAAGACGGTAAGTTGGGCATGGAAGAGATGACTGGCGGTACTTTCTCTATCAGCAACGGCGGCACTTTCGGCTCCATGATGTCCACCCCCATCATCAACCCACCTCAATCGGCGATTTTGGGCGTGCATGCCACCAAAGACCGCGCCATGGTGGAAAACGGCCAAGTGGTGGTGCGCCCCATGAACTACTTCGCCATGTCCTACGACCACCGCATCATCGACGGCCGCGAAGCGGTGTTGGGCTTGGTGGCGATGAAAGAAGCGCTGGAAGACCCAGCGCGTTTGTTGTTCGACATTTAATGGGAAACGAGATGAGCAAACCATTCGACATCATCGTCATCGGTGCTGGCCCCGGCGGCTACATCGCCGCCATTCGTGCCGCGCAACTGGGCTTTAGCGTGGCCTGTATCGATGAGTGGAAAAACGAAGCTGGTGGCCCCGCGCCCGGCGGCACCTGCACCAATGTGGGTTGCATCCCTTCCAAAGCCTTGCTGCAATCTTCGGAGCACTTTGACCACGCCAACCACCATTTCGCAGAACACGGCATCACAGCCACCGGCGTGAAGATGGACATCGCCAAGATGTTGGCGCGCAAAGATACCGTGGTCAAGCAAAACAACGATGGCATCTTGTATCTGTTCAAAAAGAACAAGGTCACCTTCTTTCACGGCCGTGGCAGCTTTGCCAGCAAGTCAGATGCGGGCTATGAAGTCAAGGTGACGGGCAAAACCGAAGAGTCGCTGGTGGCCAAGCAAATCATCATCGCTACCGGCTCCAACGCCCGTGCCTTGCCCGGCACACCGTTTGACGAAGTCAATGTCTTGTCCAACGACGGCGCTTTGCGCTTAGGCGCTGTGCCCAAGAAGCTGGTCATGATTGGCTCGGGCGTGATCGGTTTGGAAATGGGCTCGGTCTGGCGGCGTTTAGGTGCTGAGGTCACTATTCTTGAAGGCCTACCCACCTTCCTAGGCGCAGTCGACGAGCAAATCGCCAAAGAAGCCAAGAAGGCATTCGACAAACAAGGCCTGAAGATCGAGCTGGGCGTGAAAGTCGGCGAGATTGTGAATGGCAAAAAAGGCGTGACGGTGAACTACACCAACGCCAAGGGCGAGGCGCTGGTGCTAGAGGCCGACAAGCTCATCATTTCCATCGGGCGCGTAGCCAACACCTTGGGTTTACACCCTGATGCGGTAGGTTTGCAACTCGACGAGCGCGGCGCAATCGTGGTGGATGCCGAGTGCAAAACCAACCTGCCCGGTGTCTGGGCGGTGGGCGACGTGGTGCCTGGCCCCATGCTGGCGCACAAAGCCGAAGAAGAGGGCGTGGCCGTGGCCGAGCGCATCGCGGGCCAGCACTGCCATGTCAACTTCAACACCATTCCCTGGGTGATTTACACCAGCCCCGAAATCGCCTGGGTGGGTCGCACCGAGCAGCAGCTCAAGGCCGATGGCGTGGCTTACAAGGCGGGCACTTTCCCGTTCTTGGCGAACGGCCGTGCGCGTGCTTTGGGTGACACCACTGGCATGGTCAAGTTCTTGGCCGACGCCACCACCGATGAAATTTTGGGCGTGCACATGGTCGGGCCGCAGGTGTCGGAGTTAATATCTGAAGCTGTGGTGGCCATGGAATTCAAAGCCTCGGCCGAAGATATCGCGCGTATTTGTCATGCGCATCCGTCTCTCAGTGAAGCCACCAAAGAAGCGGCTTTGGCTGTGGATAAAAGAACCTTGAATTTTTAGCGACTGGAGAAAAAACCATGAATGCACCCGCAGAAGTTTCCGTCATGAACGACAGGCACGACAAACTGGGTGACGGCATGTCGCCTCCTTTGCCTCAGCCGAAAAAATTCAGCAATGTGCAGGATGAGCGCCTGCACAGAAAACAAATGCTGGCAGCCGCATTTCGCTTGTTTTCGCGTTTTGGTTTTGACGAAGGTGTAGCGGGGCACATCACGGCTCGCGACCCCGAGTTCACAGATACGTTTTGGGTCAACCCGTTTGGGGTGCACTTCAGTCAGATCAAAGTCTCCAACCTGATTCGCGTGGACCACCGTGGCAATGTGGTGGAAGGCGTGCTGCCTGTGAACGAGGCTGCGTTTGCGATTCATTCACGTATTCATGATGCCCGCCCCGATGTGGTGGCTGCAGCTCACACCCATGCGCCGCATGGCCGTGCTTGGTCCACCTTGGGTAAGCCCTTGGACATCATCTCCTTGGATTCATGCGCGTTCTATAACAGCCATGTGGTGTATGACGATTTTGATGGTGTGGTGCTTGAGTTGGAAGAGGGCGTTCGGATTGCCAAAGCCTTGGGTCAAAACCGAGGCGTGATTTTGCAAAACCATGGCTTACTCACGGTGGGTGACTCGGTGGAAGCCGCCGCTTGGTGGTACATCGCCATGGAGCGCAGCTGTCAGGTGCAGTTGTTGGCCGAGGCCGCGTCGCATGGCAAGCCGCTGAAAATGGTCAGCAAAGCGGCTGCCGAACAAGCCTTTCCCATCGTGGGTTCTTCGTATGCCGGTTGGTTCCAGTTCCAACCCTTGCTGGCGCGTATTTCCAAAGACCAGCCCGATTTATTCGATTGAATCCAAAGGCCAGCTGAATTAACAGCATGAAGAGTTCGCACCATGTGTATGTGGTCGAACTCGATTTGCGCGTTCTTCAAGAGCGCAAATTTTTAAAATCTAACCCCGATTACAAAACCGGCATGCCATGTGTGTATGTCGGCATGACAGGACTTGATCCTGATGTTCGTTTTGACAACCACAAGGCGGGCATCAAGGGCAACAAGTACGTTGAAAAATACGGTTTGCGTTTGATGACAGAGATTTTTGAAAAACTCAATCCCATGCCTTACGGAGACGCGCAATACATGGAGGTGGATTTAGCTATCCGCATGCGCGAAGCAGGCTATGGGGTTTGGCAGGCCTAGCTGTTTTTTTCGAAACTCAATTTGATTCCATGGTGTCGCGTTTGGCCAAAGCGGGAAATAATTTAATCCAGGCCAGTGCCACCAAAATCGTCCCCACCCCACCCAACACCACCGAGCCTACCGGGCCTATGAGCGCAGCGGTTGCACCCGATTCAAACTCACCGAGTTCATTCGAGGCACCTATGAATACGCCGTTGACTGCCGCAACCCGTCCGCGCATCTCGTCGGGTGTTTCTAATTGCATCAAGGTTAAGCGCGTGACCACGCTGATATTGTCTGCCGCACCAGCGACAGCCAAAAACATGATGGACAGCCCAAGCTGGGTAGACAGTCCAAAACCAATATTGGCCAAACCAAACACAGCCACAGCGGCTAGCAGTTTGTAGCCAATAGCTCTTTCAATAGGCCAGCGGGTGATGATGATGGACATTGCTAAAGCGCCCACCGCAGGTGCGGCTCGCAAAAAACCCAGCTCTTGCGGTCCACCATGGAGAATATCTTTGGCAAAAATCGGCAACAGCGCTGTGGCGCCACCCAACAAAACCGCGAACAAGTCCAAAGAGATGGCCCCCAGTAACACCTTGCGATTAAATACAAATCGCAATCCGGCAAACAGTGAGTGCCAAGAAGCTGCCAATTGAGAAGCCACATGCCGGTACCGCACTGACAATGTCAATGCAAAGGCGGCTACAAATAAAACAACGCAGCAGGCGTAAACCGCGGATGCGCCCTGGGTGTAAATAGCGCCCCCTATGGCGGGGCCGCCAATGATGGCAATTTCAACGCCGGTGGAACTCAGAGCGGTCGCACGTTGCAGCAATTCTTTGGGAACCAACAAAGGCGTGATGGCTTGCTGCGAGGGCATTTGAAACGAGCGGTTGATGCCAAGCACAATGGCAATAGCAAATATCAAGCCTCGACTTTCCACATGGTTGAGCATGGCCCACAGCAACACCACGGCTATCGACGCTTGCAGCAGCATGCACATGGCAAAGATGCGCCCTCGGTGCAGGCGGTCTATCAGTTGCCCCGCAGGCAAGGCCATCAGCAAGGCAGGGATGAATTGGCACAACCCCACCAAACCCAAATCCCAAGCGCTTCCCGTGATGTCGTACATATGCCAAGCAATCCCCAGCATCAGCATTTGGTTGGCGGAAATCCCCATCACGCGGGCAAGCCAAAAACGCATGAAAGCCGATTGCTTGAACAGGGACTCGTAGTGAGAGAAAAACATCAACAGGGTCTCAGGCGGATGCCAGAGTGATGCAGCGCATTAACTCTTGCACTGCAAGGCCGGGATCGTCTGCGCCCGTGATGGCTCTGACCACCGCAGCCGAGCCCACCCCTGTTTGCATCACTGCCGCTAAGGATTGCAAATCGATACCGCCAATCGCCACCAGCGGCGTGGCTTGCGCCAGTTGCGCATACTTGGCCAAGCGGCCCAAGCCTTGCGGCGCGGTTTGCATTTTTTTCAAGGTGGTGGGGAAAACCGCACCCAAAGCCATATAGCTGGGTCGCCAAGCCAGTGCGGCCAGCATTTCACTGTAGCCATGTGAGCTCAAACCCAAACGCAAGCCCGAGGCGCGCAATGTGTGCAGAGGTGTTTCTTGCATATCTTCTTGTCCCAGATGAACACCATACGCGCCTGCATCTACGGCCTGTTGCCAGTGATCATTGATGAAGAGCAGGCTTTGCGTGCCGGCCACCGCTTTGACTGACAAGGCAATTTGCTGGGCGATGGCCTGTGGGTCGTCGGACTTGAATCGGAGCTGAACCGTGGGGACACCGAGTTGCGCGACTTTGTCCACCCATTGGGCATCGGGCACCACCGCATACAGGCCTAAGTGGTGGGGGCAAGTAGCAAAACTTTCTTTCACTGCTGGTGAAGCTATGCCAAAGTCAATCGCATTGACCGGCCAAAGCGCGGCATCAAAACTTTGGCTTCTTTGGCTTCTTTGGCTTTGCGCATCCCAAGCTTGGGCGATGCAGGCAGCGTCTTTGGCGATGAAGCCCAAGCTGCGCGCAGCCAACCAAGCGGATTGATAGACCGAGGTTTGTTTGGCAGGCAGATCAGACAAAAAGCTTTCGCAGGGCAGAGCTGGGGGAATTTGCAATTGCGCATGCAACTCGGTGATGGCTTTTGCTTGGCTGAGTATGTCGTTCATTCGTGATGCCAAAAAGGTGTACCCAAAGTGGGGGTGCTGGGTTGTGCAGATTCTTGGGGCCGCATGGCACCCGATAAAAACGCGCTTCTTCCTGCGGCGACAGCCTTGGCAAAAGCGTCTGCCATGCCAACGGGATTGTTGGCCAGTGCCACAGCGGTGTTGAGCAAGACGGCGTCATAGCCCCATTCCATCACTGTGCAGGCGTGAGAGGGTAAGCCTAAACCGGCGTCCACAATCAGCGGCACCGTGAGTCGCTCGCGTAGTGAGCGCATGGCGTAGGCATTCAAAGGGCCTTTGCCTGTACCAATGGGTGCGGCCCATGGCATCACCGCTTGACAACCCACATCCACCAACCTTTGACAAAGCACCAAGTCTTCGGTGCAATAGGGCAAGACCTTGAAGCCTTGTTTAATGAGTTTGTCTGCCGCCAAGGGCAGATTCAAGGTGTCGGGTTGCAAGGAATAGTCGTCGCCAATCAACTCCAATTTCAGCCAATCTGTTTCAAACACTTCGCGTGCCATTTGTGCGGTGGTGTAGACCTCATCGATGGTGTGACAGCCTGCGGTATTGGGCAGCACGGGTATGTTCATGTTCTGCAACAGTTGCCAAAACACGGGTGAGGCTTGTGCATGTGCGGTTTCTCGGCGCAAGGAGGCGGTCAGCATGGCCGGTTGGGCCACTTCAACCGCCTTGGCCAAAATATCCGGCGACGGGTAGCGCGAAGTCCCCAGCATCAATCGGCTGTGAAAGGTTTCTCCGTACAGCGTCCATGCGTCAGTTGATAAGGTCATGGCTTAGCCTCCAGTGATAGGAACAATGAGTTCAATTTTGTCTTGGTCTTTCAACAAGGTCTGGGCATATAAAGTTTTGGCCACAAACTCTTGGTTTAAGGCGGCGGCAAAGGGTGCCACCGTGTTGACCAAGTGAATGGCATCTTGCAGCGTGGCCCCAAGTGGCATCTCATGGCTTTGTTGGTTAATCCAAATCAACATGCGGCATTGTCTTCCACGACGCGAATACCCAGCGATTGCGCGGTTTGTTTATTCCCCGACATCAGGGCCAAACTGGCGTCCAGCATGGCCGGTGCAATCAAAAAACCATGGCGGTAAAGCCCATTGATTTGCATAGACTTATGACCATGCAAGCGAATCGCAGGCAGGTTGTCCGGCAAAGTCGGGCGAATCTGCGCATTGATTTCCAGAATGCGCGCCTCACCAAAACCTTTGTGGATACTGTAGGCCGCACTCAAGAGTTCAAGGCTTGAGCGCACGCTGGCGGGCGAGGTGTCATCGCTTTCAATTTCTGTCGCGCCTATGACAAAAACACCGTCTGGCTTGGGTGCGATGTAAAGCGGGTAGCGAGGATGAATCAACCGCACCGGGCGGCTGAGTTTGACTTCGGGTGCGTGCACACGCAATACCTCGCCTCTGACACCGCGTAAAGCTGGCCAATCCCCGCGTGCCCCCGTGCCTCTGCAGTCGATCACCCAGTCGGCTTGGCTGAATTGCTCGGGGGAGACCACGCTTTCAAAATGCATCTGCACCAAACTGTTTTGCAACTGATGCATCAGCGCATCAAGCAACTGGCGGTTATCGAGTTGTCCCTCACCTGGCAGAAACATAGCTTGATGAAATGTGCCCGCCAGCATGGGTTCGAGCTGATGCAAGGCAGATGAATCCACTTCCTGGTAGGCATCTGATTCGGGCAAATGCTTTTGCGTCTGCGCCAATTTGTCGCTGAAGTGCCTGGCAAGCGTTGCGTCTTGTCTGTGCCACACCACCAAGGTGCCGGCTTGCTGAAAAAACACTGATTGATCGAGTTGTGCCAACAACTCGGGCCAGCGCTTGAGACCATACACACCCATGCCCACCACATTCATTTCGGTGATGGCCGACTCCGCCAAGGGAGCGAGCATGGCCGCGGCCACCCAAGCAGCCGAGCCTTGAAGCTCTTGCGCTTGTGCCTCATGCAGCTGCACATGGTGGCCTTGCAGGCTCAAGCGCCAAGCCATCAAGCGCCCCATCAAACCCGCACCCAAGACAACACAATGTTGACCAGCCATCAGGCGTGCATCCGTAAAAGGCCGTGCTCATCAACACACTGATAATCAGCGCCATGAATATGTCTACCCATGCCCACTATCCCCGTGTCTTGACGATTGCAGGCTCCGACTCCGGCGGCGGTGCGGGCATTCAAGCCGATTTGAAAACTTTTGCCGCGCTGGGCTGCTACGGCATGACCGCCATCACCGCGTTGACCGCTCAAAACACCTTGGGTGTGCAAGCCATTCATGCGCTGCCGGCGGCTTTTTTGAAAACCCAGTTGCAATCGGTGTTGGACGATATCGGGGTGGACGCAGTGAAAATTGGCATGCTGCATTCGCCAGAAGTGGTGGAAGTGGTGGCTTGGGCGATTGACCACTATCAACTCCAGCGAGTGGTGCTTGACCCGGTCATGGTCGCCACCAGTGGCGACGCCTTGATTGCGGATGAAACCATTGCGGTGTTGGTGCGCGAATTGTTTCCCCGCGTGCAGCTGATCACACCCAATTTGGATGAAGCCGCATTGCTGCTTGGCAGACCGGTCAGCGAGGTGCCTGCTTTGTCTCAGGCCGCTGCCGATTTGCAAGCCATGGGTGCCGCCGCTGTGTTGCTCAAAGGCGGGCATTTGCCTGGCGACGAGGTGGTGGATGTGTTGCTGTTGGCCGACCAGCGCAGCCACAGCCTGCGCAGCCCACGCATCAACAGCATGAATGTGCACGGAACCGGTTGCACCTTGTCGTCTGCGATTGCCAGTTACTGGGCCTTGGGTCATGACTTGCAAGAAGCGGTGGTGCAAGCCCGCGCCTATATTTTGGCGGCGATACAAGCCGGCGCCCAAGTGACCACCGGCCACGGTCATGGCCCTTTGAATCACGGTTTTGCGCCCAAGCTCATGCATGTGATGCGTCCAAACTCGCCTTAGAGGGCCGACTCAGCCAAGCCAACAAGCCAGTGACGGCCAAGCTTGGCAGCGCCGAGCCCCATCCGGGGGTGTACACGGCTGACAAATGAAACACGGCAATACCGATGAGCCAAATCAAGGCGGGCAGAAGATGAATTTTGCGCGACTCAGCAAACGGCGTGTTCATGCCTGCTCGACCCAAAATCACGCCATACAGCGGCACGAATATTGAACTCAGTAACAGCAAAAATGGCTCTAGGCTGTGCATGGGTAAAACAATCGCCAAGCCGGTGCACAACACCGCAATCAGCAAACCCAAGGTTTTGAAATTCCATGACTTGAACAAGCTGTGGCTGTTCAAAGAGGCCGAATACACATCGCCGTAGGCGTTATCTAACTCATCAATCAAGATCAGTCCTAAGGCCAACAAGCCGCCTTGGGCCAGCAACAAGGTGTGGACCAAGCTGATGTCTGGCGAGGAAACACTGACGACCAAAAACCCCAAGGCATAGCACCAGATATTGGCTAAGGCATAAGCTATCCAAGTGGCCTTCATGGCGCTTCGGCCATTGCTGCCGTGGCGGGCGTAATCAGCCACCAAAGGCAACCACGACACAGGCATGGCAATCACCAAATCGATAGCGGACAAAAACCCCATAGTCTGGTTGCCTGGTCTGTGCCAAAACGCAGAGACATCTTGGGTTTGCAAAACACCTACAAACTGCCAAGTCAACCAAGCCAGTGAAAGCACCACCAAGGGCAAACCGAATTTACTTACAAAGTTGCGAACCAAACCGAGCATGGAGCTGGCCATCAACAAGGTGAGTAGGCCGCCCCAAAAAACCGCTACCAAAATGGCATGGCTGCTGATGCTGATGGGCACAGGTCCCAAGTCAAAAGCAAGCCAAGCGTCTTGGGCCCAGCCCCATTGCTGCGCGCCCATGGCCAACGTTCCTTCGCGCATGATGACCAATTCAAAACAGGTCCAACCTATCAGTTGAATGATGTTGAGAACCACCGGCAGTTTGGCAAAACTGCTGCCATACACGCGGTGCATCAAGCCCGCGCTGGTAAGCCCTGTGTCGCAGCCAATTTTGGCCACCCAAGCCAGCAAGCCTGAGCCCACCACAGAGCCTATAAGAATGGCCAGCAAAGCTGCTTGCGTGCCCATGGCGGGTGCCAAGTAGGCACCAATTTGAATGACCAAGAGGCCCACACCCAAGCTGAACCAAAGCGAGGCGTGGCTGTAGGCCGTGAAAACACGCTGCGAGGAGTCAACCGGTGACAACGCTGCATGAGGAAAAGTGGAGTCTTGCGCCATTTGTTTCTTTCAAAAAATGGCAGTTCGGCGCGGTAGTCTGAAAGACAAGTGAATCAGTTCTATGCCGTGCTTCCCTGCGCGAGGATTACCTCAATCAGGTTCAAAGGGACTTTCTCAGCCTTGGTTTATTTAAAAACCTCAGCACCCCCAGCGGCTTGTTTTGCAACAAGTGGTTTGATTATGCCCCAAGCGTTCAGCTGGATGTCACGCCCAATAACTGGTGCAGCCTTGGCGAGGCTGTGGTGTATTCGAGGGCTATTTTTTGCCCCGGATAGACGAGGGCTGCCACACCGTAGGCGGCGAGTGTGGCCTCATGAAACGCACTGACAATAAGCTTGCGTTTGCCAGGGTAGGTATTGACGTCACCGATAGCGAAGATGGCAGGCTGTGAAGTGCAGAAGTTTTCTGTATTGACAATGATTTGTTTTTTCGCCATGGCCAGTCCCCAATGGGCCAAGGGGCCTAGCTGAGGGGTTAAACCTTGCAGCACCCAGAGTTCATCAAAGCGCAGTTGTTCGGTTTGCTCGGTCGGTGTTGCCAAGGCAATGTGGGATGGTGATACCTCTTGGATTTGGCCTGCTTTGAAATGGATTTCACCCTTAGTTACTGCTTGGTTGAAAGCCGACAGCAAGTCGCCATCCACATCAAGTTTGTCTCGGCGGTAAACCAAACTCACGCTGGCAGGCTGCTGCACCAAGCAATCCAAGCAGGCTTGAACCGCTTCTTCGCCACCGCCATAGATGACGATATGTTTGTTCGCTGCATCTTGAGTAGGCGCATAAAAAACCTGTGTGCCTTCTGAGGCAGCCAAGTCGAGGTGCGCCAATTTTCTAGGGGTAAAGGCCCCAACGCCGGCTGCAATCACCAAGGTTTTGCATAAAAACGCTTGGCCGCTGGAGGTGCTGGCCAACCAGCGCGCATCGGCTTGTAACTCTAGGGCACTGACTTGCTGCCCTAAATGAAATGGCGCTTTGAAGGGGGCTGCTTGGGCTAGCAAATCGTTCACCAATTCGCGCCCCGTCGTGCGAGGCCGGCTGGGTATATCGTAAATAGGCTTGTCGGCATACAGGGCCATGCATTGCCCACCGGCATGGGGCAGCACGTCCACCACATGGCACTGAATTTCCAGCAAGCCCAGCTCAAAAATCAAGAATAGCGCCGCAGGGCCAGCGCCAATGACCAAGCAATCGGTTTCGGTAGGGGATGTTTTCAAGGCAGGTGGCATAAACAACTGTGCCGACTGTACCTTGGTCGCTTAGCGCTGGAGTTCGGACAGTTTGTCTGTCTTGTCTTTCCAGTCATCGGCGTCGGCAAGCGGGGTTTTGCGCTTGGTGATGCTGGACCAACCGCTGCGGGCCAAATCCACATTCAGCTTGATCATGTGAACTTGGTCTGCAGGAACGTCTTCTTCAGCATAAATGGCATTGACCGGACACTCGGGAATGCACACCGCGCAATCAATGCATTCATCAGGGTCTATGGTTAAAAAATTCGGACCTTCGCGAAAACAGTCCACAGGACAAACATCGACGCAATCTGTGTATTTGCAACGGATACAAGCTTCGGTAACTACGTGGGTCATGATGAGGATGTGTGAAGGTCAAATTACAAAATAAAAAACCATTTTAGGGGAAAGCCAGCTTCAGTCTTGAACCATGACGGCCGCGGATGTTTTGTGACTGGCGGTATCGACCAAAACCATGGAGCCCAGTGCACGCGAGCGTTGGTAGGGCAGGGTGATCAGGGCTTGTTGAAAGCTCAGTCGCACGCGACCAATCTCGTTGGCCGCTAATTCTGTGGCGGGCAAACTTTGCAAGCTGTTTATATCGAGTCTGTCGGTGATGCTGACAACTTTGGCTTTCACCCACTGGTGACCATGCAGTGCCCAATAGGCTCTGCCGGCAATCAAAGGCTCATCATCTAACCAAGCCACGGTGACATCAAGTTGCTGGCTGGCTTGCAAGCCACTTTGGCTGGCCAACAACCAGTCTCCTCGCGACAAATCTACCTCACGGTCCAGCACGATACCTGCACTGTGGCCTGCAGACACCGATTGGGGCAAGCGAGTCGCTGTGAGAACTTCTTTCACAACGGCTTGCTGACCGCTGGGGAACACGCGCACCGCATCGCCGACTTTGGCGGCACCCGTGGCGACGCGGCCCCAATAAACGCGGCGACCTTGTGAGGTGGTGGCGCTGTCGTGGAATTTTTCTACCCACTGCACCGCAAAAGCCAAATCGGTGTTTTCATCTTCTAAAGTGACTGGAATATCTTCAAGCAAACTGAGCAGACTGGGGCCGCTGTAACCGCACCAATCGGGCAGGGGGGTGACCACATTCCAGCCTTTGAGGGCAGACACCGGAACCATGGCGTGAATGTCTATGGCGGCCTCATCGGCAAAGCGCTGCAAGGCTTGTGAAATATGCAAAAAGGCTTGCTCTGCTTGATCGACGGCATCGAGCTTGTTGATGGCAAAGATGATGGTGGGAACCCGCAACAACTTGAGCAGCAAACTGTGGCGGCGGGTTTGGGGGAGAAGCTCCAAGGAGGGCGACTGCCAATCGACTTTGGTGGCGTCGACCAATACCACTGCGGCGTCAGCGCTGGAAGCAGCGGTGACCATATTGCGGGTGTATTGCTCATGGCCCGGGGTGTCGCCAATGATGAATTTGCGCTGCTCGGTGCTGAAGTAGCGGTAGGCGACATCGATGGTGATGCCTTGTTCGCGCTCAGCGGACAAGCCGTCGGTCAGCAAGGCCAAATCGGTTTCGCCTTGGCGCTGAACGCCTGCCAAATGGTCTTGCAAAACGGTTTTGGTGTCCACCAGCAAACGCCCAATCAGGGTTGATTTGCCGTCATCCACCGAGCCACAGGTGATGAATTTCAAGGCTGCTTGGGTGGCCGTGGTGGTCATCAGAAGTACCCCTCTTTTTTGCGTTTTTCCATGGATGCGTCCGATGTTTGATCATCCATACGGGTGGCACCCCGCTCACTGATGTCTGCGGCCAAGGTTTCAATGACGATGGCCTCAGGCGTGGCCGCCGTGCTTTCCACTGGGCAGGTGCAGGTGATGTCGCCCACGGTGCGAAAACGCACCTGGCGCTTGACCACCTCTTCACCGGCACGCGGCGGCGTGAGTTCGGTAATAGGCACCAGCAAGCCTTTGCGCTCGACCACATCACGGGTATGCGTGTAATAAATGGATGGCAAGGCAATGGCTTCACGGGCAATGTACTGCCACACATCCAACTCGGTCCAGTTGCTGATGGGGAAGACGCGGAAATGCTCGCCCGG
>Ga0209357_1000419_pt1 | contig 16626 bp, 16 predicted proteins | sample LauGreFBDMM110SD_2_FD_187573 | JGI IMG/M metagenome (GOLD analysis project Ga0209357, IMG submission 187573) | Freshwater lake microbial communities from Lake Michigan, USA - Fa13.BD.MM110.SD (SPAdes) (version 3) | ecosystem: Environmental > Aquatic > Freshwater > Lake | place: Lake Michigan... | reverse complement strand
GCTCATCAGTGTCTCGACCCCATGTCATTGTTCCTAAAGCCAGGGTTGATACTTCGTGTCCAGAGTTGCCCAACTGTCTCATTCGCATATTGTGAGATTATTGCAATAATTCATGGAAACAAGTGTTTTCCGCATTATTTTGCAAAGTGTTAGGGGATAAGTCATGTCTTGGTGGCTTGCCGCAGTTATGGGAGTGGTGCAAGGAATAACAGAGTTTCTTCCAATATCTTCAAGCGCTCATCTAAGAATCCTTCCCGCTTTGGTTGGTCAAGTCGATCCTGGTGCATCTTTTACTGCAGTTATCCAAATTGGAACAATTTTTTCAGTACTAATATTTTTTAGACAAGATCTATACAACATCAGTCTTCAAACTATGAGTGGAATTTTCAATCGCAGCAAACGAAATACAGACTTTAGAATGGGAATATCAATTATTCTAGCCACAATTCCTATCGTCATATTAGGCTTATTGGGACAAGACTTCATTAAGAATGGCGCAAGAAACCTGTATCTAGTTGCTTATGTGATGCTCATATTTTCTTTCGTAATGTATTTAGTCGATACTTTTGCCAAAACAAATATTGATATTGCAGATTTATCAAGAAGTAAAATATTTCTCATAGGAATAGCGCAATCGTTAGCTTTGGTTCCAGGATTTAGTAGATCTGGGGTCACAATCACTGCAGCACGATTTTTTGGGATTGATAGATCAGCAGCAGCAAGATTCTCATTTCTGCTTAGTGTTCCCGCAATTGTCCTATCAGGTACTTATGAAGCCATTGGGATTTCTCAAAATAATCCTTCAGGATGGGGCCAAACTATTTTCGCAACAATCATTTCATTTGTGGTTGGTTACTTAAGTATTGCCTGGTTAATTAAATGGCTAGGCAGTCATAGCCTTAAAACCTTCGTTTTCTATCGAATAGCACTCGCATTGGTCATAATCGGTTTACTAAATGGCGGAATCATCTCCAACCTCTAGAATGTTTCTGTGCCAAAAATATATCTAGTTCGTCACGGCAGAACCCCAGCTAATGAAAAGGGAATTTTGGCTGGACGCACTAAAGGTATTTTTTTAGACGATACTGGTATCAAACAAGCGGAAGCTGTAGCAAAAAGTCTTTCCCAAATTAAATTTAAGAAAATCATTGTAAGTCCAATGGAAAGATGCCAGCAAACGGCCAAAATAATTATTACCGGTATGGACAAGACTCCTAAACCTGTAATTGAAAGTGGCATCAATGAATGCGATTATGGTGATTGGTCAAACAAGAAACTGAGCTCTCTAAGAAGTAAACCTTTATGGAAAACCATTCAAGAAAAACCTAGTCTGGTCCAGTTTCCCAATGGTGAAAAAATGAATCAAATGCTAACCCGAGTTAAGAATGCGATTTTTGAACACGCCCTGAAGTTAAAAAGTGATGAGAATTTATTAGTGGTCTCTCACGGTGACCCAATAAGAAGTTTTATTGCCGATTGCTTAGGAATTCATTTAGATAATTTTCAACGCATAACCATAGATCCTTGTTCTGTATCTGTGGTAATAATCAGTAACGACAACGTACAGGTCGTAAGTGTGAATAACAGTATAAAAGTCGATCAGATTAGCAAAAAGAAAAACAAACGAATAGGTAGTGTTTTAGGTGGAGGAGCAGGCTAAATGCGCAGAGTCATTTCGCATTTGGAACCTGACAGATTTGTTTCGGGAACCATTGGTCAACCAGGGGAAAGAATATTTTTTCTCCAAGTTAAAAGTGGAGAAAGTCTAACAAGTGTAATCGTAGAAAAATCTCAAGTTGCAATACTTTCGGAAAGAATTGACACGTTACTCAATCAAATTCTTAATGAAAATGATAATGATTCGAATATCCCAAATAAGTTTGATATTGATCAACTAGATCTCGAACCACTTGAATCACCTATTAGCGAAGAGTTTCGCGTTGGAGTAATGAGTTTGGGTTGGAGTATGCCTAAGAAAAAATTGATAATTGAGGCGCACGCGGATACCTCCGACACAGTCCCTGAGATTAGTAGCGATGAAACCGAAGGTCCAGATGTTTTGCGTATTCATATCACTGCCATGCAAGGCAGAATCTTTGCTGAGAGAGGTAGAAGATTAGTTTCTGCTGGAAGACAAGCTTGCCCATTTTGTCAGGAACCACTTGGACAACAGGGACATGTTTGCGCCCGAGCCAACGGTTACAAAAGATAATATTTAATGGGGATCAAAAGTTTATTGTCCACAGGTGAAATAGAAATAGAAGGATTAATCCCGGATTCTACCAATGGTGCCTTGAAGTTATTAATCACTAAAGGTGATGAGCAAATTGCGGCAATAGCTAAACCAGATGTTTCTATCAGACCTTTGTGGGATTTCCCTAACATGGATTTAAACAAACGAGAGTACGCAACTTTTTTGTTTGACAGAAAACTTGAATTAGGATTTGTTCCAGAGACTGTTATTAGGGATATATCAGGTATCGGTAATGCTTTGGTGCAGCATTGGATAAGGGAAACAGAAAATGATCTAATCATCGTTCAAAGCCCAGATAATATTCCAAAATCTTATTTGAGAGTTTTGCAAGGATATGACGAATTGAATAAGTTGATTACCTTGGCACATAAGGATGACCAGGATTTAAGAAAACTTTGTTTAATAGATCTGATTATAAATAATGCAGATCGAAAAGGAAATCACCTGATCACTGATGGCAACAATAAAATGTGGGCTATTGATCATGGAGTGAGCTGGCACGAGGAACCAAAAATTCGAACCGTTTTGTGGGGTTGGATCAATCAGGAATTTAACGAAAGCGATTTGGATTTGTTGTCTTTAGCCAAGTCCACATTAGAAGATTGGCTAGCAAACGATTTCCAATACCTTGAAATGAGTGAGATTGAATGTGCCCTTGAACGACTGGATGAATTGGTAAAAAATAAAAGATTTCCCGCACCCGGCTCCGAGTGGCCAGCAGTGCCGTGGCCGATATTTTAAAATATTGTTGCCCGGTCGCGTATTGTATTTAATATGAAATCTTGGACAGTCGACACCGAAAATATCGTCTCAAAACATTTTGAGACTCTAACCTTAAATATTTATGACACTAAGTCTCAGAAAATTCAACCGATACGCCGAACAGACCGTACTATCCAAATATATGTATGCGGAATTACTCCATATGATTCTGCACATTTAGGTCATGCTTTCACATATTTAGCTTTTGATTTGATGATCAGATCAATGAACTTCATTGGGATGAAAACAAACTATGTGCAAAATGTGACAGATATTGATGATCCTCTTTTTGAAAGGGCCAGAAAAAGTGGTATTAATTGGCAACAAATTGTTAATTCCCAACTAGATATCTATCGTGCAGATATGTCCAAACTTAATATTTTACCACCCACTGAATTCGTCGGCGTTATGGAAAATATGGATTTGATTATCAAAGGTATCGGAGAATCTATTGCCGGAAAATCTACTTACAAGATTGACACTGAATTCTATTTCGAAACACAAAAAAATATTCAATCAAAACTTGTTGAGAACTTGAGCAGAGAAGAACTAATTGTCTTAGCAAAGGAAAGAGGTTGTGACACCGAAAGAGCCGGTAAACACGATCCGTTAGATCCAATATTGTGGAAAGCATCCAAAGCTGATGAGCCAAGTTGGACTGAAAGCTTTGGAACTGGGCGGCCTGGTTGGCACATTCAATGCATTTGTTTAGCAAATAAATTTGCTCTACTTCCTTTGGATATTCAAGGTGGTGGCAAGGATTTAATTTTTCCTCATCATGCGATGAGTGAGGAGCAAAGTGAATCTTTGGGTTTTGGTGAATTAGCTTTAAATTATTGTCACGTTGGAATGGTTTCCTATCAAGGAAGCAAGATGAGCAAGTCCAAAGGAAATCTAGTTTTTGTTCATGAATTATTGAACCAGGGAATATCTCCAATGATTATTAGATTTGCTTTGATGCTGCATCATTGGCAAGACGACTGGGAATATGACTCAGATAATATTGAGCAAGCAACCAAAATATATTTGACTCTCAGCCAAAATCTTGGAACAAAATATATGTCCAAAGCTGATTTAGATATAATTGTGAATTTATGTCTAAATAACCTCGATATACCAAAAGTCATCAGTTTCTTGCTAGAACTAAAACCCTTAGCTCACAGCGATGATGGCTTTGCAATAGATTCAGTCCTACAGTCACTACTCGGATTAAAATTAGGAAGTGCGATATAATTTCATGACACATAAATCTAAGTCATGGACTCGTATAAAAAATCTAGGAAAAATCAAAAAAGATCTAGATCTTGCGAAACTATTCAAAAAAGATGACACACGAGGCAGATCATTTAACGCGTCCATAGCCGATTTAGAACTTGATTTTAGTAAATCCATAATTTCAAAAAAAGCATTATTAGAATTCGAAAAACTGGCAAAAGAATTGAACCTACAAAGCAAAATATTTGATTTACTTCAAGGAAAAATTGCAAATAATACTGAGAAAAGATCTGTTGGGCATGTCTGGTTGAGAAGTAAAAATTTTAGGCCTAAATCAATTTTAGGCGTGAGTGAGATAGATGCAGTTCAAACCTCTTTTTTGGATTTTTCTGACAAAGTTAGAGCTGGTGTTATTAAAGGTTTCACTGGTGAACACTTTACTGATGTAGTTAACATTGGAATTGGTGGTTCGGATTTAGGTCCTGCAATGGTTTACCAGGCATTGGGTTATTCTCATGATGGAAAAATCAAGTGCCACTATGTATCTAATATTGACGAATTAGAGATATCCACAGTTCTACGAAAACTAAATCCTGCCAAAACATTGATAGTTGTAACTAGTAAAACCTTTACAACCTCAGAGACTCTAAAGAATGCTGCATATGCCAAGAATTGGTTAGTTCAATCGCTAGGAGATATTGCTACTAAATTTCATTTCGTAGCAATTAGTGCCAACTCAAGAGAGAGTCAAAAGTTTGGTATCGAACCAGATAAAATATTTCCGTTTTGGGATTGGGTGGGGGGCCGATTCTCACTGTTGAGTTCTGTGGGACTTTCCATCGCAATTGGTTATGGTTCAGAAGTTTTCACCGCGTTACAAAAAGGTGCATCAAAAGTCGATCAAACTTTGACAAATATTGATTATAAAACAAATGCAGCTTTCATTCACGCAGTAATAAATATTTGGAATTTGAATATACTTAAATTGAATTCTTTAGCAGTTATCCCTTATTCTTCAGCCCTTTCTAGGTTCCCAGCTTATTTGCAACAATTATGGATGGAAAGTAACGGTAAATCAGTAGATAAACAAGGTAGGGCAGTAAAATTAGCAACCTGTCCAATTATTTTTGGGGAACCAGGAACTAATTCGCAACACTCATTTTTTCAACTATTACATCAAGGCACCAATGTGATCCCTGTGGAATTTATAATTGTCAAAGAGAATCAAGGACGAGATAGTTTATTTCACAAGTCTTTAATTGCTAATGCGCTGGCGCAGTCTTTTGTATTAGCTTTTGGTAAGTCTAAGAAAGAACTCAAGGAAGAAAAGACAGTTGATGATCTAATTTCCCATAAGGAAATGAAAGGTAACAGACCTTCAATGATTCTTACCATACCTAAAGTTGATGCTGTGAATTTAGGTGAATTAATTGCTTTTTATGAAACTAGTGTAATTATCCAAGGCTTATTATTGAATATCAATTCTTTCGATCAATGGGGAGTTGAATTAGGTAAGAAGACAGCAGAGAAAATGTTAAATGCGTTGCAAAATGATGAGAAATTGGATTTTGATAGTGGCACAAACAATCAAATAAAAGGTTTTAGAAACTAACTAGTCTTTTGTTCTTCGTTTCAAATATCGCTCAAACTCACGCGCAATGGCTTCACCGCTTGCCTCAGGTAAATCAGAAGCATCAACTGTTGACTCAAGTCTTGTAACGTATTCACTAATTTCTTCATCTTCGGCGGCTAATTCGTCAACACCGTCTTGCCAAGCTCTTGATTCATCAACTAGCTCATCTAACGGGATAGGAATATCTAATAAATCTTCCAACTTGGAAATCAACGCCAATGTGCCTTTTGGATTAGGGGGAGAGGAAACGTAATGGGGAATAGCAGCCCAAAGTGAAATACTTGCCATCTCTCTTTCGGTCGCAGCATCTTGAATAACTCCAATTATTCCTGTTGGACCTTCGTAGGCAGAGGCCTCAAAATCTAAATTTTCAGTTAATTCAACAGTGGCAGCGACAGTGGTTACTGGAACAGGTCTGGTGTGTGGAGCATCGGCTAATAATGCACCGCAAGAAATTATTAGAGAAGTTTCATAATCATCAAAAATATCTAAAATCTCGGCAACATAAGAACGCCATCTCATATTTGGTTCAATCCCTTGCACCAACAAAATCGAATTTGGTGAACCAGGTGGGTCTGCTAAAAATATTCTGGTTGTAGGCCAATCAATTATTCGTTCTCCCTCATCGGATAAACGAACCCTGGGACGTGCAACTTGATAATCGTAATAGTTATCAGGATCTATAGACGCGATCTCGGTTGCATCCCAAACCTCAATTAAATGATCAATAACATTCGATGCAGTTTCGCCAGCATCATTCCAACCCAAAAATGAACAAATAGCTACTGGATTTTTTGCCAAGTATCCCTTGATGGACTTAACTTCTAAATTCACTGGCCTCCGTTGAGTGCTATGCAATAATTATGATGATATCCAAAGTAGTCTCTCAGGTAGTTAAACTTTTCAAGGCATCCGGCGTTTGCTTGATGGTCAAAGTCCGATATTGGAGTTGTTATTGGTGCGAGCGTTGTTAATTGACATGGATGGCACCCTGGTGGAAACAGAATCCAGGTGGTGGCAAGCAGAAATCGAAGTTATGGAAAGTTACGGCTCAACCTGGGATATTGAAGATCAGAATCAAGCAATTGGGGGACCATTACAAGCAGTTGTGGACTATATGGCTGCCAAAGCTAAAACTGATAGTACGCAAATATATCAGAAAATTGTTGATGCGATGCTTAAAACTTTTTCAGACAAACCAAGTGAATTACAACCAGGTTGGGTTGAAATTCTAACTGAAGCAAAAAGTTTAGGTCTAAAAATTGCATTAGTAACAGCCTCAAACAGAATTTTGGCAGAGGCACTAATAAAAACTAGTAAGATAGATCATTATTTTGATGCTGTTATAACTTCTGATGACTTATCAAGAACCAAACCACATCCAGATCCGTATTTGCATGCAGCTGAAATTTTTAAACTTGAACCTCTTGATTGCTTAGTGTTCGAGGATTCAAATACTGGAATAACTAGTTCACTTGCCGCTGGAATGCCGACTATCGCTCTTCCTGATCGAGTATTACTTGACGCTAGGCGTGGAATGAAGATATTGAAGGGACTGAAAGGTGTAGATTTAAAAATTTTGAAACAAATACACCAAGAATTAGTAGCAGAATGGACAGAAATTTAGTTCTTTTGAAACTCTGGACAAATTGGTTTGAAATAACAATAGTCACATAACTTGGAGACTTGGGTTGGCCAAGTAGAGGTAGCTTTGGAATTAAATATTTGTTCTGCCACAGATTCAACTTTTTGCAGAGTTATTTCAATATCTTTCAGGTTTGGCTCCAAAGCAAGAACTTGCGAATCTTTCATATATAAAAGTCTAAGCATTTTAGGAAGTTCTTGAGTCTTTTTATAAATCACTAGAGCATAAAACTTCAGTTGGAACATAGCTTTCTCCTGAAATTGTTTATTGGGACTCTTCCCAGTTTTATAATCATTTATTCGAATCCAGCCTTGGGGGGATTTATCAATTCGATCGACATAACCTTTAATTTTCAAAGCAGGAGACAAATCAAATTCAATTAACTCTTCAGTCGATTGGGGCTCTATTTTAGTTGGATCTTCCAGAGAATAATAGTTTGCGATTAAAAGTTTAACCTCTGCAAATAGGACGTCTAATCGATCTTGTGTAATTACCACTTTGTCTTGTAAAGGAAATGCAATATTCGAATCTAATGCACAAACTAGATCGGGTTCAGCGTCTAATAATTCGCTCCAACAATCGGATGATAAAGATACAGCTGTATCAAAATCACGTTTAGCAGCCGGCAATGTGAAAAGTTTTTCAATAATTAAGTGGACAAGTGATCCTCTAAGCGCATCTAGTCCTGGTCGTTCTGGCAATTTGTCGATTGCTCGATATTTATATAGGGCAGGACATTGCTGATAATCAGATATGCGAGATGGGGAAAGTTGGAGCATTTCAATTTCTGTCATGAGTCAACCATAGGCTCAAACACTGACAAAGTTGCTGCATTCGTAGACTTTTAGTTAATATGACGCTTTCATTTGGTTCTTTAGTAACAATTACAGATCAAAAAGGTAGATCTCATACTGTTTCACTTGAAGCAGGTAAGCAATTCTTTACAACTCATGGGTCAATTAATCATGATGAAATCTCATCTGCCGGCGAAGGTGGAGTAGTAGCTAGCTCTAGTGGAATGCTTTACACAATTTTCACACCGGCGCTGCAAGATTTTGTGGTAGGTATGCCTAGAGGTGCCGCCGTTATTTATCCCAAAGATGCTGCGCAGATTGTTGAAATCGGAGATATGAAATCTGGATCCAAAGTTCTTGAAGCAGGAGTAGGTTCTGGTTCACTAACCCTGCATATTTTGCGAACAATTGGTGATTCAGGAAAATTGGTGTCCTGTGAAATAAGGGAAGAATTCCTAAAGGTTGCAAACAAAAACGTTGAAAGATACTTAGGAATAGTTCCTACAAATTGGCAATTAACCTTAACTGATTTTGCTGAGTATAGAAGTGAAGAGAAATTTGATTGTATAGTTCTAGATTTAGTAAATCCTTGGGACATGATTAAAAATGTTTACCAACATTTAAGACCTGGGGGACATTTTGTTTCCTACTTGGCAACAACAACCCAAATGTCTCGACTCGTTGAAGCCCTGAAAGAAACAAATAATTGGACCGACGCAATCGCTTCTGAAACGCTTTATCGTGAATGGCACTTGCAAGGATTAGCTGTTAGACCCAAACACCGAATGAATGGACACACCGGATTTCTGGTGCATAGCCGGCGCATGGCTGATGGAGTATCTGTGCCAGCCCGAAGGCAAAAGCCAGCAAAAGGTGCTTATGGTGTGGATTACATTGCAAAACAGACTCAAGAAGGCGAAGTTGAATAATAAAGATAGAATTATTATCTAGATATATGGAGGAATGCTTTGTCGCAAAATGTGGCGTCGAGTAGTTCAATACCTGATTCAAATTCCGTCATAGAGGATTTAAAAACAAAGAACGATGAATTAGTAAGTTTGTTATCCAGTGCCAAATTACAATTATTGAACTTAAAAGACCAAGTTGAGGCACTCGGTTCTCCTCCTTCTGGCTTTGGCATACTTTTAGATTTATTCGAAAATGATGCAGATGTGTTAATAAGTGGTAAAAAAATGAGAGTAAATATCTCCCCAGAAATTGAAAAAACAGATCTAAAAATTGGTAGAGAAGTGATCCTAAATGAGGCACTAAATATAATTTCTGTACACGGTTATGAAAAAGCCGGTGAAATAGTCACCCTCAAAAGTTTATTAGAAGATGAATTAAGAGCAGTTGTGCTGTCACGAACAGATGAAGAAAGAGTAGTAAGAATTGCCGATTCACTCGATTCCAATTTAATAAAAGCTGGGGATTCCTTGCTGCTTGATTCTAAAAGTGGCTTTGTTTTCGAAAAAATACCTAAGAGTGAAGTTGAGGAATTAATATTAGAAGAAGTTCCCGATGTGAACTATGAAGATATTGGCGGATTAGGCAGTCAAATAGAGCAAATTCGAGACGCAGTGGAATTACCTTTCCTACACAAAGACTTATATTTAGAACATAAACTTCGAGCACCAAAAGGAATTTTGTTATATGGACCTCCTGGTTGCGGAAAAACATTAATTGCCAAAGCAGTTGCGAATTCTTTAGCCAAAAAAGTGTCTGAAAAAAATGGCAATAACTCAGGAAAATCTTTCTTTATTAATATAAAAGGTCCAGAATTACTGAATAAATATGTTGGCGAAACCGAACGTCACATTAGACAGATCTTTCAAAGAGCTAGAGATAAAGCTAGTGAAGGTATGCCAGTTATTGTATTTTTCGACGAAATGGATTCTTTATTTAAAACTAGAGGCACTGGTGTTTCAAGTGATGTGGAAAATACCATTGTTCCACAACTTCTTAGCGAAATTGATGGTGTTGAGGGGTTGGAAAATGTCATAGTTATTGGTGCATCCAATCGTGAAGACATGATTGATCCGGCTATTCTTCGTCCAGGCAGATTAGATGTAAAAATAAAAATTCAACGACCAGATGCTCAAGGGGCAGCCGAGATTTTGTCAAAATATTTGACATCTGATTTACCGCTCAGTGCTGATGATTTGGGTCAACATAAAGGGGACAGAACTTTAACTATTAAAACAATGATTCAACGTGCTGTGGAAAGAATGTATAACGAAAGTGATGATAATAGGTTTATTGAAGTCACTTACGCAAATGGTGACAAAGAAGTTCTATACTTTAAAGATTTCTCAAGTGGTGCAATGCTTGAAAATATTGTTTCTAGAGCAAAAAAAGCAGCTATTAAAGAGTACTTAAGAAATGATAAAAAGGGGATAAGAGTTGAACACATTTTAGAAGCGTGTCAGGAAGAATTTAGAGAAAATGAAGATTTACCAAATTCAACGAATCCAGATGACTGGGCCAGAATCTCAGGTAAAAAAGGTGAACGCATTGTGTTTCTGCGGACATTGATACAAAGCAAACATGGTGAAAATTCAGGCCGTTCTATTGAAACTCAAGGTACCGCGGGTCAAATCCACTAAGAGATGTTAATAAATTGACAATTAGTAGAGTTATGGGTTTGGAAAACGAGTACGGAATATCTAGTGCAAAATCTACAGATCCAATAATTCTTTCTAATCGTATTGTTTTAGCTTATGCCAATCATATTTATCCAGAAACTAAAATTCGATGGGACTACGACCTAGAAAATCCTTTACGTGATGCTAGGGGTTTTGATTTAAGTAGAGCAGAAGCGGATATATCTCTTCTCACAAATGATGAGGTAACGATTCCAAATTTGGTTTTGACTAACGGAGCCAGATTTTATGTTGATCATGCACATCCAGAATACGCTGCACCTGAAGTTTTAACTCCATCAGAAATTGTGCAATGGGATTTGGCGGGGGAGAGAATAATGCAAATCGCTTGCGCCCTTGATGCTCAACAAAATCCTGATGACAAAATAAGAGTTTTTAAAAATAATGTCGATAACAAAGGTGCAAGTTATGGTACCCATGAAAATTACATGACTGCTAGATCGATTGATTTTAATAAATTGATAAATGTGCTAACCCCGCATTTCATAACTAGGCAACTGTATTGTGGAGCAGGTCGCATTGGGTTAGGGCAGCAATCCGAGAGATCTGGTTATCAAATATCGCAGCGTGCTGATTACATTGAGGCCCATGTTGGTCTTGAAACAACAATGAAAAGACCGATTATAAATACTCGAGATGAGCCACATGCTGATCCAGCAAAACATCGACGGTTGCATGTAATTATCGGGGATGCAAATATGAGTGATTTTGCTAATCTACTCAAAGTAGGAACCACTTCACTAATTTTGAGCATGGTTGAAGATGACTTCGTCAATAGTGCAGAGGTAGAACTTTCTGACCCTGTGCAAATAGTCAAAGACATTTCTCAAGATTTGGATATGAAAAATATTTATGAAACAAAGTCGGGTAAAAAATTATCGGCATTGAATATTCAGTACTGGTATTTGGAGAAGGCTAGGGAATATTGCAACCTCAAGGGAGTGGACGAACAAACAAAAGAAATTTTGAAGAATTGGGAATATGCGTTGGAAGGTCTCAAAAATAATCCAGAAATCTTAGTCGATAAAATTGATTGGCTTGCTAAGTATTCAATAATTGAAAAATATAGAAACAGAGATAGATTTGATCTTAATCATCCAACAATTCGATCACTTGACTTTAAATACAGTGAAATCACTGCAAATGATGGAATCGGTCAAGTTTTGAGAAGAAATGGTTTACTTACCGAATTAATATCCGAAGAGGCGATAAAAAAGGCCATTACCGAGCCACCAGAAACCACTCGAGCATGGTTCAGGGGAAAAGTTTTGAGCAATTTCTCGCAATCGGTGTCAGCTGTTTCGTGGGATAGCGTTATTTTTGATTTAGATAAATCTCAACCACTCGTTAGAATCTCTACTCTTGACCCATTACGAGGCACAAGACAATTGGTAGGGCCTTTTATTGCTAAATCAACCAGTGCCGCGGAATTGGTGAGTTTGATTCGCGCAACACCAGGGATTAACTAAACTGATGTTCAAAGGGGAATCCAATGTTTAACCGCATAAATAAACCAAATAACGATAAAGCTAACGACAAAAGTGATTTAGGCGTTACCTACACAAAGTCCTCAACAAAAGGTATCGATTCTGTCTTAGATGAGATCGACGCAGTTTTAGAGAAAAACGCGGAAGAATTCGTCAAAGGTTTTATCCAAAAAGGTGGACAGTAAATGTCTGTTTATAAGAACATACTGACCGCTAATTGTAAGGAATTTTTTTTAGATAATTTCTTGTTTATTTAGAGTATAAAAATGAAGACTCTTATTTCAGATTGCTATATAAGAATTGTGCGTGTTGAATGTTAAGCAAAAGAATCATGGGTCTTGAAACTGAGTATGGCGTAACTTGCGTTGTCGAAGGACAGAGAAGACTTTCCCCCGACGAAGTAGCACGATATTTATTCAGACGAGTGGTTGCTTGGGGTAGATCCTCAAATGTTTTCTTGCCCAATGGCGGCAGACTCTATTTAGATGTTGGATCACATCCTGAATACGCCACTGCTGAATGTGACAATTTGTTTGACTTGATCCGACAAGATCAAGCCGGAGATCGTATTGTCGAGGATTTAGTAGTTGAGGCAGAAAAAAGATTAAACTCCGAAGGTGTGTCAGGTCAAATACATCTATTTAAAAACAATATCGATTCTGCTGGGAACAGTTATGGCTGTCACGAAAATTTCTCAGTTAGTCGCAAACATGATTTTAACCAAATTATTGAATCAATGATCCCATTTTTCATAACGAGACAAATTTTTTCAGGAGCAGGTAAATGGGACAGTTCGGGAAAGGAATCAAGCTTTCACTTAAGTCAAAGAGCAGAACATATGTGGGATTCAGTCTCAAGTGCCACCACTCGTTCACGTCCGATTATTAATACGCGAGATGAACCGCATGCTGATCCGGAGGAATACCGACGACTCCACGTAATTGTGGGTGATTCCAATATGAGTGAATGCACCACTGTTCTAAAAGTAGCTACAGCAGAAATCATGTTAAAGATAGCTGAGGCTGGATTAATCTCAGATAAATATGCCATCGAAAACCCTATTCGCGCCATTAGAGATATATCAAGTGATTTAAGTTTTACCAAGACATTCCGATTACTGTCAGGCAGAGAAATCACAGCACTGCAGTTGCAAAATGAAATATATAATTTAGCTACTAAACTTCCAGAGCTGGATGAAATCTTGGCACAACCACTTTATAAATACGCCTTTGATTTGTGGCGTCGAGTCTTAGATGCAATCGAAAATAATGATTTTTCATCGGTTGATAAAGAAATTGATTGGGTTATTAAGAAAAATTTCTTCGCACAATACCAGGCCAAACATAAAATTGGTAGCAATGATTTTCGGATGCATCTGGTTGATATTTCGTATCATAACGTAAGAAAAGACAGAGGACTTTTCTATATTCTGGAAAATTCAGGTTTGGCAAAAACATTATTATCTGTAGAAGAAGTTAATGATTCCATGCAAAATCCACCCCAGTCCACCAGGGCCGCGCTCAGAGGTGAGTTCATTAAAAAGGCTCAGGAAAAGGGTCGAGATTTTTCTGTCGACTGGGTTCACTTAAAAATCAATGACCAAAATCAAAGAACAGTTGCTTGTAAAGATCCTTTTCTTGCTGTTGATGACAGGGTAACAAAATTGATTGATTCCTTATAAGTGGCAATATCAAAAGCCGAAAGATTATTAAACTTATTTTTTGTCTTATTGAATACCAAGCGCCCAATAAGTAGGAATGATATACGCCAAAAGGTGAGTGGCTACGAGAATTGCGAAAGCGATTCATCATTTGAACGAATGTTCGAAAGAGATAAAGATGAACTTCGATCAACAGGTATAAAAATCGAAACTTTATCAATGGACACACTTTTCGAAGACGAGTTAGGTTATCGCATCGATCAGAATATATTCATAACAAAAGTGATTGATTGGTCACGTGATGAAAGAATCATGCTGAATTTGGCGTCAGCAATTTGGAAAAATACAGAATTTGAAAATCTAGCTAAAATAGCCTCAATCAAAACTGGAAATGTCACTTCTGAGATATCTGACAGTGACAGCGAAACTATCAACGATTTAAATATGTTAAATTATCGAATCATATTGCAATCTTTACAAAGTAAATCTGCCCTAGAATTCCAATATGTAGCATTGGATGATTCGAAACCCCGTAATCGTAAAGTGATAGCGAAAAGACTTTACCGATTAGAAAAATATTGGTACATCGAAGCGATTGATATAGCAGCTCAATTGATAAAGAATTATCAAATAAATCGTATTTATGGACAGATACGACTGGCACAAGCTAGCCAGATTGAAGTCAATTTACTCAAATCACTTACAAGCCCTCCACAAGAGAAAAAATCAATCGAAGTAACCACGACTGAAGATTCTAGGTTACTGACACATATAACAGGAGGACTTGTAGCAGGGGAAGATAAAATATCATTTGATTATTTTGATTCAGAATCATTTGTAAATAACATACTATTTTTGAGTTCTATTATCACTGATATAAACCATGATGAAGTGAAGAAATTGTATATTTCAAAGCTTATAGATTACAGAAATGTTTTAAAATGAGGATATTAGCCGAGCGAATTCCAAGACTACTGCTGGAGTTACCTTGGTTATTTCAGAATCGTAACGTCTCACTAGACACATTTTGCAAAGAATTTTCTTTAACTAGAGATCAAGCAATCGAAGATTTAACTTTGTTAACTTATGTAGGGCCTGGTCGATTCGGTGGGGAACTAGTCGATATTCAATTTGATGAGGAAAATATCTCTGTCATAGATAGCCAAGGTTTTGATAAATCACTCAAATTGAATAGCTTTGAAGCATTGTTGCTTTTACTAGGAGTGAAATTCATTTCCGAGCAATCAAGCAATTCATCAACTTTAAAGGTAGTAGAAAATAAGTTAGTCGAATTGATTGACAATAAACATATTGCCAAAATGCAAGATAGTAATGTGATTCATAATAAACAGGTAATTAGCCAAAGCATATCTAGTGACAAAGAAGTTTTGATTGAATATATCAATAGTAATTTTGGGACAAGTACACAAAGACGAGTTAAACCTTTGACCATTTACTCAATCGAGGGCAATGAGTATTTTGATGCTTTAGCGATTGAGAATGGCAGTCGAAAAACTTTTAGATTTGATCGTTTAGTCTCTGTTGAAGCTTCGTCTGACAAAATTATTATTGAACAGCCCTTGTCAGAACAAAGAGCCATATCGAGAGTAAAAATATCCTCACCTGCCTGGAATCTAAGCAGGATTCTTGATTTGGGACTGACGACTCAAATAATCGATGAAAGATTGATTATTGAGATGGACATTTACGATGAAGATTACTTACTTGATTTGATACTTCGCCTTGGATTGGACACTCAAATTGAGTGTGAAACAAAGATTAAAAGCAACCTTTTGGCTATCCTTAATACACGAATTGAAAAGGTGAAATGAAGATAGCTTTTGTTGTTAACCCAGCAAGTGGAAGAAAATTTCAAAAGAAAGTTATCACTGATATTCGTCGTTCTTTGCAAACGATTCACAATTTAGTGGATTTTGAAGCACAAACTGATCAAGAAATTGATTTGGTTAGTCACCAAATTCATTCTGGATTTGACTTAATAATCGTATGCGGGGGAGATGGTACGGTTTCACGGGTTTCTCACTTCTTGATCAACAATGAAACCCCTTTATTGGTCATCCCAATCGGGTCAGGAAATGATTTTGCCAATCACTTGCAAATGAAATGTGATATTGACGACATACATAAAAACATTAATCGATTCAACACAGTAAAAATCAACACGATAGAAATAAGTAATGGTTTACACCACAGTTTAACTATCACCTGCTTTGCCTTTGAGGCGAAAGTCAACAGAATCGCTTCGATGCTACCGAGATTTATAGGGGGACTTAAATACACAATTGGAACTTTTATTGCTTTACTAGGTAGATCATACGAAACGGTTAAGATCGAAAGCAACAATATTGATGAAACAGGTTCCTACTCACTGGCCATATTAGCCAATTCTCCCAGTTTCGGTGGAGGAATGATGATCAGTAATAAAGCAAATGTATACGCTGAAAATCTATTTCTTATTCTCGTTAATCGTGTTAATAAAATTAAATTAATAT
>Ga0209357_1000418_pt1 | contig 16644 bp, 17 predicted proteins | sample LauGreFBDMM110SD_2_FD_187573 | JGI IMG/M metagenome (GOLD analysis project Ga0209357, IMG submission 187573) | Freshwater lake microbial communities from Lake Michigan, USA - Fa13.BD.MM110.SD (SPAdes) (version 3) | ecosystem: Environmental > Aquatic > Freshwater > Lake | place: Lake Michigan... | reverse complement strand
GTATTTGTATTAAATAGTTAATATATCGAGCCGTACTGCCTCTATCTATATGCTGCCTCAGCCCCCTCAACCCGACTTACACCAAGCCATCCGCGCTTTGCTGCTGGCCGCCCGTGCACAGGTGCGGCAGACGGTTAACACCGCCATGGTTCAAACCTATTGGCATATTGGCCGCATGATTGTGGAAGACGAGCAAGGCGGGCAAAAGCGAGCGGCCTATGGCAAACAGGTGTTGCCAGTGCTGGCCAAGCGCTTGAGTGAGGAGTTTGGTGCAGGGTTTGATGTGAGCAACCTGCGCAATATGCGACGGTTTTACCTGGCCTTTCCAATTCGAGAGACGCTGTCTCTCGAATTGAGCTGGAGCGCTTATCTGTGCCTCATTCGCATTGAGAACCCCCAATCCCGCGACTGGTACGCCAAAGAAGCCGCCGAGCAAGGCTGGAGCGTGCGGGCGCTGGACAGACAAATCTCCACCCTGTATTACGAACGGCTGTTGAGTTCGCAAGACCAAGCCAAAGCGCAGCTGAAAGACGAAGCGGCGCAAAACATCGCTAAAAACGCTGCCCCCGACCCGCGAGACTTCATTCGCGACCCCTATGTGCTGGAGTTTTTGGGCGCACCCGCCGTGCCCGCCCTTTACGAAAAAGATCTGGAGCAAGGCCTGCTAGACCAGTTGCAAACCTTTTTGTTGGAGCTGGGCAAAGGCTTTGCGTTTGTCGCACGGCAAAAGCATTTGCGCGTGGAAGGCGAAGACTGTTTCATCGACTTGGTTTTTTACAACTACCTGCTTAAGTGCTTTGTGCTGGTGGACTTGAAGGTGGGCAAGTTGGCGCACCAAGACGTGGGGCAAATGGACATGTATGTGCGCGTGTTTGACGAACAGCACCGCAACGAGGGCGACAACCCGACGCTGGGGCTGATTCTTTGCTCAGAGCGCAACGCGGCAGTCGCCAAGTACTCGCTGCTGGCCGACAAAGCCCAACTGTTTGCCAGCAAATACCAAGCGGTCATGCCCACCGAGGCGGAGTTGCAAGCGGAGTTGGAGAGGGACAGGACTTTGCTGGAAATGCATAAGGCGGAAGAATTAACTGGTCACAAACTGTGACCAGTTCAAACTCCAGTTAACTGCAGATCCTGCAAGGGTTGAGCATGGCGGGTCGGTCGCGTAGCGAACATCGCAGCTTTGCTGCGGTGAGCAGCGGGCGAGCCTGCTCAGGCACAGTAAAAGGGCCTCAATGAAGAGCTTAAGTTAAATGCACCCCAATCAACCCCGCCAACTCAAACATCCCCACTGAGTCCTTGCCAAACACGGTTTTCAGTTTCGCGTCGCACTGGATCGTGCGTTTGTCTTTGGGGTCTTGCAGGTTGTTGGCTTTGATGTAGTCCCACAGCTTTTTCATCACCTCGGTGCGAGCCACGGCATCAGGCCCGATAACCGCTGCCAACGCCGCGCTAGGCGCTTTACCCGCTGCGGGTTTGCGCGGTGCTTTGGGCTTGGCGTCTTTGGCCACTTTGGCCGCTGCCTTTTTCGCCGCAGGCGTTTTCTTGCCGGGCATGGTTTTGCCGGCCGCTTTGGCCAAGGCGCGGGTGGTGGGTGCGCCGCCTTTTTTCGGGTACTTGCTGGGCTCGAAGGCAAAGCTCACTTTGCCGGCCTCGGCGTCGTAGCTCAGGTAGGCCTTGAAGGCCCTGCGGGTACGCATGGAGACAAATTTCTCCAGCAAATCGGTTTTGCCCTCGGCCAAGAGTTTGCGTACTTGGTCCAGCTCAATCGGCTGCTGCAATATGACTCGCCCTGTTTTGAAGTCGCAGCTGGGCGTGGGCTGTGCGTTGGTGGGCACGGATTTGCTGCATACATAGTTGGCGCCGTGCTCATGCACAGCAGAGCCGCACTTGGGGCAAGCGCCCAAGTTCTCGGCCTCGCCAAACTCCACAATCTCGCCGCTCTCGGCGTTTTTGTCGTCGCCAAAATCAAACTCCAGCTTCCAATTCTTTTCTTCTTCGTTGAACTTGAGGGCGATCTCAGCGGTGAAAGGCCAGCCGGCTTTGGAGCGAAAGCCCTCTAGCGGACCAATTTTTTTGTCGTGCAAAAACTGCTCTACCTCGGTGGGCTCGAAGGTGCGACCTGCCGGTGTTTTGCCAAATGAGAAGCCGCAGCCCGGGCCTTGAATTTCCCCGTCGGCGTTGGTGGTGGCCACCGCACCGGCTTTGCCTATGCAGGTGTAGCGGCGGTAGTTTTCTTTCACCACGCCAGCGCATGTGGGGCAGGGGGTGGACAGCGTGGCGTAGTCGCCAGGGATGGTGTCGCGGTCGTATTCCTTGGCTTTTTTCACCATGCGTGCGGTCATCTCGGCGATGTCTTTCATGAAGTCTTCGCGCGACAACTGCCCTTTTTCCATTTGCGAGAGCTTGAACTCCCAGTCGCCGGTGAGATCTGCACGCGAGAGTTCTTCTACCCCTAAGCCACGCAGCAGCGTCATCAGCTGGAAGGCCTTGGCGGTGGGGATGAGTTCGCGCCCCTCTCGCAACATGTATTTTTCATTGAGCAAACCTTCAATGATGGAAGAGCGTGTGGCAGGCGTGCCCAAGCCTTTTTCTTGCATGGCTTCGCGCAGTTCGTCGTCCTCCACGGTTTTGCCGGCACCTTCCATGGCGCCGAGCAAGGTGGCCTCGGAGTAGCGTGCGGGCGGGCGGGTTTTCAAACCCTTGGGGTCGGCCTCAGACACCTTGGGCTTTTCACCGGCGTTGAGCTTGACCAAAATCTTGCCCGACTCTTTGTCTTCCTCTTCATCCACTTCTTTGCCGTAAATGGCTTGCCAGCCCGGCTCGACCAACACGCGGCCGGTGGTTTTGAAGTGGTGGGTTTTCCCAGCAGCGGCGACTTGGCTGATGCGGGTGGTGTCCATGAACTGCGCCGCGGGATAAAACACCGCAATAAAGCGGCGCACCACGAAGTCGTACAGCTTTTGCTCGGCGTCAGACAAACCGCTGGGCGCTTCTAAAGTGGGGATGATGGCAAAGTGGTCGCTGACCTTGGCGTTGTCGAACACCTTTTTGCTGGGCTTGATATAGCCCTGCGCGATGGCTGTTTTGGCAAATGGTGCCAAGTGGCCCATGCTGCTCTTGGCCAGCATTTGCATGGTGTCTTTCACCGTGGGCAGGTAGTCCTCGGGCAAATGGCGCGAATCGGTACGCGGGTAGGTCAAGGCTTTGTGGCGCTCATACAGGCTTTGCGCCAAGGAGAGCGTGGTTTTGGCCGAGAAGCCAAAGCGGCCATTGGCCTCGCGCTGCAAGGTGGTCAGGTCGAACAAGCCTGGGCTGCCCTTGCTGCTGGGCTTGCTTTCTTCAGTGACGGTGGCGGTTTGGTTGCGCACCGCATCGGCAATGGCTTTGGCCTCCGCCAATGTCCACACACGGTCTTCTTTGATTTCTTTGTCGTCGGCATGGGCCTTGTGCGTGGGGTTGAACCATTTGCCCGCATATGCCCCTGCCTGCGCGGCAAAGCTGGCGTGGATTTCCCAGTAGTCGCGGCTGACAAATTTACGGATCAATTCTTCGCGCTCAACCACCACCGAGAGGGTGGGCGTTTGCACCCTTCCCACGGTGGTTAAGAAAAAACCGCCATCGCGTGAATTGAAAGCGGTGAAAGCGCGGGTGCCGTTGATGCCAACCAACCAATCGGCCTCAGACCGGCTGCGCGCCGCGTCTGCCAAGCCCTGCATTTGTTTACTGGTGCGCAAGCTGCCAAAGCCGTCGCGGATGGCTTGCGGGGTCATGGATTGCAGCCACAGGCGTTTCACAGGTTTGTCTAGAGGCTTCTTTCCACCGGCGTACTGCTCGATCAGCCTAAAGATGAGCTCACCCTCGCGCCCCGCGTCACAGGCGTTGATAATGGCGCTCACATCTTTGCGCTTGGCTTGCTTGACCACCGCCGACAAGCGCGACTTGGTTTTCTCTACCGGCTTTAAGTCGAAGTAAGGCGGGATGACGGGCAGGTGGGCAAAGCTCCATTTGCCGCGCTTGACGTCGAACTCTTCGGGCGCTTGAATTTCCACCAAATGGCCCACCGCGCTGGTGACCACAAAAGTGTCGCTCTCGAAATGATCGTCGTGCTTTTCAAACTTACCCGCAGTGGGCGTCAGGGCTCGAACGATGTCTTGCGCTACCGAAGGTTTTTCGGCGATGACCAGTGTTTTACTCATGCAAATATTCCTTGCTTACAATCCGTCGACTCGCGCGCGCACGCGCACATGTACGTACTCAACATAGCAGAATTTTCTGACAGGCTCTCATGACCTCTTCCAGCAACAGCGGCAAACGCATTCAGGTGCGACGCTCAGGCGTACACGGCAAAGGGGTGTTTGCCCTCACCGATATCGCCAAAGGCGAGTTCATCATTGAATATATCGGCGAAGTCATCAGTTGGAAAAAAGCCCAAAAACGCCACCCCCACGATCCTAAAGACCCGAACCACACTTTTTACTTCCACGTCAGCAAAAAAAATGTGATCGATGCACTTTACGGCGGCAACGACGCGCGCTGGATCAACCACTCTTGTAAACCCAACTGCGAAGCCGACGAAGCCGGCGAGCGCATCTTTATTCGCACCTTGCGCAAAATCAAAGCCGGTGAAGAGCTCAATTACGACTATGGCTTGGTGATTGACGAGCCCTACACAGCCTCCCTTTTGGCTGACTACCCTTGCCGTTGTGGTGCGCCCCAATGTCGGGGCACCTTGTTGTCGCCCAAGTCTTGAGCTGATGCGCGCAGGCAACGCTCCCCTGCATTGGCCACACGCGCAATTGCAAGAGGCGGTTGCCGTGCTGGGCCAGCATGCCCATGTGGAGGTGGTGGCTGAAATCGATTCAAGCAACAGCGAACTCATGCGCCGTGCGCGTTTGGGCGACACCCGGCCTTGTCTGCTGGTGGCCGAGCAACAAACCGCGGGTCGCGGCAGGCAAGGGCGTGTTTGGCAGGGCCAACGCGCCGACACCCTCACCTTTTCTTTGGGACTGATGCTGGCGCCCGCCGATTGGTCGGGCTTGTCTTTGGCAGTGGGCGTGTGTGTGGCCGACGCGCTGGACCCGCAGCACAGCATGGGTCTGGGCTTGAAGTGGCCCAACGATATGTGGATGGGCGAGGCAACTGCCGCTCGCAAGCTGGCGGGCACGCTGATCGAGACGGTTTGGGTTGAGGGCGACCACAACACATCGCGTTACACCGTCATCGGTGTGGGCATCAATTTGCATGCGCCCCACAACAGCGAATTTGGCATACCCGCTGCAGGATTGTGTGAGTGGATGGGCGACACCTTGTTGCCGCCGCAGGTGTTGGCCCTGTTGATAGCGCCTTTGGTGGACGGCATTCGCTTGTTTGAGGCCCAAGGTTTTGCGCCCTTTCGAGCTGGTTTTGCCAAGCGCGATGTCTTGCTGGGCCAAGCCCTTCGTTTGAGCAACGGCCGCGAAGGCGTGGCCTGCGGTGTCGATGCCGCAGGGGTGTTGCAGCTGGACACAACAGCGGGGCGCTTGGCGGTCAGCAGCGACGAGGTCAGCGTGCGGCTTGCGCTGGGTGCGGCATGAGGAAATACCTCACCGCCTTGGCGCTGCTGCTGGTGTTGGCCAATCTGCTGTTTTGGGCTTGGTCGAGCGGCGGCTTGAAAATAGTGGGATGGGTGCCTATCGACCCGCGTGAACCCCAGCGCGTGGAAGAGCAGTTGCGACCCGAGGTGATTCAGTTGGAGTCTGTCAATCCGCGTCAGTAAAGCGTTTGCATCAGCGAAAACCAACGCGGTCTAGCATTTGCTGAACCTTGATTTGGTTCATGCCAATAAAGCTCACGGGCAGTGGGTCCGACTTAAAGTTGGACCCGCCCATGGTTTGCAAGGCGGGGTTGTTCAGAGGCACATTTTTCACCACCGGCCACTCGTTATTGCCATTGGCGAAATAGGCTTGTGCCGAAGGGCTGGCCAAATACTCCAAAAATTTCTTTGCATTTTCAGGATGCTTGGCGTGCTGGGCAACAGCGCCGCCAGCGATATTCATATGAGCTCCCCAACTCGATTGGTTGGGGAACATGATGCCCACGCGTTGCATCAGCGCTTGGTCCTCGGCGGCGGTCGAGCGCAGAAGTCGGGCCACGTAATAAGAGTTGGCAAGCGCCACGCCACATTCGCCACTGGCCACCGCTTTGATTTGGTCGGTGTCGCCCCCTTTGGGTGAGCGCGCCATGTTGTTGACCAAAGCTTGCAGCCAGTTTTCTGTGGCGGCGGCGCCCATGTGCTCGACCATGGCACTGAACAAGGACAGGTTGTAGGGGTGAGAGCCTGAACGCACGCAGAGTTTATTTTTGTTCACAGGCAGGGCGAGCTTTTCATAGCTGTCCACATCTTCAGGCTTCACCCGTGATTTGTCATACAAGATGATGCGCGCACGGGTTGAGAACCCAAACCAAGACGTCCCTTCAGCACGCTTGCGCGCGCGCAGGTGTTCGGGAATCGCTTTTTCCAGCAAGGTGGATTGAATCGGTTTGAACAGACCTTCTACTTCGCCCTTCCATAAACGCGCCGCGTCGACCAGCAAAATCACATCGGCAGGCGAAGCAGAACCCTCGGCTTTGAGGCGCGACAAAATGCCCGCGTCATCTGCGTCCACCCGATTGATGCGAATCCCAGTGGCGCGGGTGAAGTCGGCGTACAAGGCTTCATCGGTGGCGTAATGCCTGGCAGAGTAAAGATTGAGCTGTGCCTCTTGGGCTTGAGACGTGCCGCCCAAGCAGGCCAGCATGGACAAAACGCCCAAGGCGCGTCGGAAAAAAACAGCACTGACCAGCTTGCCAACCATGATGAACCTTGTCTCAAAAGAATTCATCATAAATCAAATACGAACTATTCGCATTTGAGATAAATCAAAAAACCTTGAGAAATATCAGGATTTTCTAAGTGTTCGGCTTAAAAGCATCACAGGCAGCAGGCCGACCAAGACCAGCGCCAGCGAGGGCAAGGCCGCCTCACCCAGACGCTCATCTCTGGCCAACTGATAAGCCATGACCGCCAAGGTGTCGGTGTTGAAGGGGCGCAACACCAAGCTGGCGGGCAACTCTTTCATCACATCGACCAAGACCAGCAACAAAGCGGCGGCGGTGGAGCGGGTCAACAAAGGCCAGTGAACGCGGGTAAACAAGGCGGTGCGGTACACGCCCAAAGTGAGCGAGGCCTCATCGGCACTCATGGGAATGCGCGAGTAGCCCGCTTGCACCGCCTGAAGAGCCACAGCAATAAATCGAACCAAATAGGCCCAAACCAAGCCCAGCACGGTGGCGGTCAACCAATAACCCACTTGACTTTGCGGCCAAGCCTGCTGCAACCAGCCAATGGGCAGCAACAAACCCACCACCACAATGACGCCAGGCACGGCATAGCCCAGCCCCACAACTTGCGTGCTCCAACGGCGCCAAGGGGTAGGGTGGACTCTTTGGCTAAAGGCCAAAGAGAGCGCCAAGCCCACGGCCAGTACGGCAGTTAACAGTCCCAAATACAGGCTGTTGAACGTCCATTGTGAAAACTTGTCCCAATCGATCCAAACACTTTGGCTTTGCACCCACAAAGCATGCGCCATGATCAGCAAGGGCAGAACAAAGCCCAGCAAAATCGGCATGGCGCAAAGCAAAAATGCCAAAGCCGCAGCCCAGTTGTGCAGTTGCAGGGGCTGGGATTCGCTGTCCCGACCCGTACTGCGCTGGCCGGCAAAGCGCAAGCGCGCTTGCGCGCGTTGCTCAAGTCCCAACATCAAAAGCACCAGCAGCAATAAAAACGTGGCCAATTGGGCCGCCGCCACGCGGTCGTCCATCACCAGCCAAGCTTTGTAAATACCGGTGGAAAAGGTGGTGACACCAAAATAACTGCTGACGCCGAAGTCAGCCAAGGTCTCCATCAAGGCCAAAGCCGTGCCAGCTGCAATAGCGGGCCTTGCCAGGGGCAGTGCAACACGAAAAATACGCCGGTTCAAACCCGCACCAAGCAAGCGAGCCGCCTCCATCAACTGCGGTGCGCGTTCGACCAAGGCCGCACGAACCAGTAAATACACATAGGGGTAAAGCGCACAACTGAGCACCGCCGCCGCTCCCCACAGGCTGCGCACATCCGGCCACAGCGCGCCCTGCCAGCCAAAGAGTTGGCGCAAGCTGGTTTGCACAGGGCCACTGAATTGCAAAAAGTCGCTATAGGCATAGGCCACCACATAAGCGGGCATGGCCAAGGGCAGCAAGAGGGCCCACTCTAGGGTGCGCCTGCCTGGGAAATCAAACAAGGTGACCGCAGCGGCGCTCACACTGCCCATGCTGATGACGCCCAGAGCCACCCAAAAACACAGGCTTAAGCTGCTCAGCACATAGCCGGGCAAGACCGTGGAGGACATGCTCAGCAAGATATCTGCAGAACTGGCGTTCCACTGCAACCACGCAGCCAAGACCATCAGCACCGGCAAGGCCAGTAGCAAAATCACTAACAACCGAAGCAAAGAAATCAAACGCATGGAGTCGTCGCAGCAAGCGACCAAGCAAAAGCGCAGATTGTAGGCAGCAGGTGAGCGCTGAATTGAGATGCCTACAATCTGCAACATGTTTCTCCAAGTCAATGCCTTGCAAGTGCATTACCCAAGCCGCTCTACAGCTGCGGTAGACAACGTGAGCCTGCAGCTGCAAGCCGGGCAAATGGGTGTCTTGATCGGCCCCTCGGGCTGCGGCAAAACCACTTTGTTGCGCGCTGTGGCGGGATTAGAAAAAATCAGCGCAGGCTCAATCAGCATCAACGACATCACCGTCAGCGGCGACGGTGTTCATTTGCCGCCTGAAGCGCGTCGCATAGGCATGGTGTTCCAAGACTACGCCCTGTTTCCGCACCTGAATGTGGCTCAAAACATTGCATTTGGTTTGCATCGCTGGCCGGCTGATAAACAGCGCGCCAGAGTCAACGATGTCTTGGCCTTGGTGGGCCTAGAAAACAGCGGCCAGCGTTTTGCGCATGAACTCTCTGGCGGACAGCAACAACGGGTGGCCTTGGCGCGGGCTTTGGCGCCGCAGCCGCAACTGCTGTTGCTCGACGAACCCTTTTCCAATTTAGATGTGGATTTGCGCGAACGCTTGGCCCATGAGCTGCGCTCCATCCTCAAGCTGGCCAACACCACCGCCTTGTTTGTGACCCACGATCAGCTCGAGGCGTTTGCCTTGGGCGATGTGATTGGTGTCATGCACCAAGGCAAGCTGCAGCAGTGGGATGACGCTTACCACCTCTACCACCGACCCGCCACCCGCTTTGTCGCCGAGTTCATTGGCCACGGCGTGTTTGCGCCCGCCCAACTGCGCCGTGAAGGCGACAGCTTGGTGTTGCAAACCCCGTTGGGTGAGTTGCGTGAGGATTTGGCGCAAAACGACGGCGAACAGGTCTTGGGTGACTGCGATGTTCTTTTGCGCGCCGACGACATCGTGCATGACGACGCAGCGCAGGTGAAGGCGCAAATCATTCGCAAAGCCTTTCGCGGCTCAGAATTTTTATACACACTGCTGCTCGACAGCGGCCAAACCCTGATGGCCCATGTGCCCAGCCACCACGACCATCACATTGGTGAATGGATAGGCATACGCGCCGAGGTAGACCATGTGGTGACGTTTGCCAAGGCGGCGGATTAGCGCTTTGCAAACACCACATTAAATTGCGCCCCAGGTGGGTGCTGGCCTGGGTGGGTTTCTTGCAATTGCAGCGTCGCGCCATGCTTGCGGGCGATTTCCATCACGATGGGCAAGCCCAGTCCCGAGCCGTCCGCCTCTGTGCCCAGAATGCGATAAAAAGGCTCAAACACCCTCTCGCGTTCGGCCTCAGGAATGCCGGGACCAGAATCCTCAACTTGCAAGACCAGCGCCAAATCTGCATCACGAAACACCCGCGCCGTCACCACGCCAGGGTGCTCGGGGCTTGATGGCGTGTAGTTCAAGGCGTTTTCAATCAGGTTGCGCACCATCTCTTTGAGCAAAACCGGGTTGCCTTCAAGCCAGGCCGAGTCGCATGCCTGGTCAAAACCCAAATCGATATGCCGCTCCATGGCCATGGGCAAAGAGTCTTTAACCACCTCCATCGTCAAAGCCGACAGATCGCAGTCCAGCTTGGTCACAGGCGCGCCGCTGCTCTCGGCACGCGCCAAGGCCAGCAACTGGTTCACCGTGTGGGTGGCACGCACGCTTGAGCGCGCAATTTGCAGCAGCGACTGCTTTAAATCATCGGCTGAGGCGTCTTTGCGTAAAGCCAAATCGGCTTGCATACGCAAGCCCGCCAGCGGTGTTTTCAACTGATGAGCTGCGTCCGCCAAAAACCGTTTTTGGGTGGCAATCGAGTCTTGCAAGCGCTGCAGCAAATCGTTGATAGACAACACCAGCGGCGAGACCTCAATGGGCACCACGCTTTCGTCTAAGGGGCTCATGTCGTCGGGGTTGCGCTGTCGTATGCGTTGCTCAAGTTCATTCAAAGGCTGAATGCCACGCGCCAGCGCCAGCCAAATCAGCAGTACCGCCAGTGGCAAGATGACAAACTGCGGCAGCATCACGCCTTTGATAATTTCATTGGCCAGCACCGAGCGCTTTTCTAGGGTTTCAGCCACTTGCACCAGCGCCGGACGCGCGCTTTGGGGTTTGACACGCACCCAGATATAGGCCACCCGTATGGGCACGCCTTTGCGTACATCGTCGCGCATACGCAGTTCATCGGTGACCAGTTTTTCGTCTTCTTGCGGCAAGGGCAAATCGCTGTCGCCACTTAAAACCTCACCCTTGGCGCCCAGCACTTGGTAGTAAACCTCGTCGGTTGGGTCGGCCAACAAAAAGTCGTTGGCAGGCTTGGGGAAATGAAATCCCACGCTGGTCTCGTCGCTTTCTACCAGCTGCGCCAAGGCCAGGGCGTTGTGGCTCAAGCCGCGGTCAAACGGCACGCGGGCAATGCCCTCGGCAATTAACCATGTGAGACCAAAAGTGATGGGCCACAGCAGCAAAAACGGCGTGAGCATCCAATCGAGAATTTCGCCAAACAAAGAGCGTTGGCGGCGCTGAAACAGCTTCACGGCGCAGCGACAGGCGCTTCAGTGGCGGGATGGATTTTTTCCAAGCAGTAGCCCAAGCCGCGAACGGTGGCAATGCGGATCGGTCCCTTTTCGATCTTTTTACGTAAGCGGTGTATATACACCTCGATGGCGTTGTTGCTGACCTCTTCACCCCATTCGCACAAGCGCTCGACCAACTGGTCTTTGCTGACCAAGCGGCCCACGCGTTGCAACAAAACCTCCAGCAAACCCAGCTCGCGTGCAGACAACTCGACCATGCGCCCATCGATGGTGGCGACGCGTCCCGATTGGTCGTAAATCAGCGGGCCGTGGCTGATGGTGGCGGTGGTGCTGCCCATGCCGCGCCGCGTCAGTGCGCGCACGCGGGCTTCAAGTTCTTGCAATGAAAACGGCTTGGCCATGTAATCGTCGGCGCCGTAATCCAAACCCTTGACCCGCTCTTCCACGCTGTCGGCGGCGGTGAGTATGAGTACGGGCAGGTTGTTGCCTCTGGCGCGAAGGCGTTTGAGAACTTCAAGCCCGTGCATTTTGGGTAATCCCAAATCGAGAATGATGAGATCAAACTCTTGCGATGTCATCAAGGCCGCGTCGGCCTCGTTACCGTTGGCAACATGGTCAACTGCAGCGCCCGAGGCGCGCAAGGTGCGAAGCAAGCCATCTGCCAGCACCTGGTCATCTTCAGCGATCAGTATTCGCATGCGCTGTCTCTCCGCTATTTATGCCTTGGATTCTAGGGTGAACAACAGAGCGATCAGTATTTGACGCATGCGGGTTAACGCCAGCCTTGAACGTGCGATGCGCCCTCACACACCTATCTCGGCAAGCCAAGATGAACCTTGATGGCGTCTTCGACGGCCAACATATCGGTCTTTTCAAGGGTGCCCAGCTGGCTTTTTAGCCTGGCTTTGTCAGCCGCCATGATTTGATCGGCCATGGCTTTGCTGGCCTGCCCAGCGACGCTCACAAGGGCTTCGCCCGGATAGGCTTTTTCCGTGTTGCTTGTCAGCGGCACCACAACCACCCTGGCCAAGTTTCGGTTGGCGGCATCGTTGCTGACGATGACCGCCGGGCGGGTTTTCTTAATTTCAGTGCCCAAGGCGGGATCAAATTCAACCCACCATACTTCACCGCGTTTCATTCGCCATGTCTTTCGCGAGTGCGTTGGTCCATTCAATCGCTTCGGCTTCTCGGCCTTGGTCTTGCGCCATGGCTTTGTATCCGTCATCGAGGGAATTGCCCAGCACGTGAGGGCGTAGCAAGTCCTCAATGAACTGGCTCATCTTGCGCTTGCCAATCGTGCGCCACAGCCCTTCGTAGACAGCCTCATCGAGCGTGATGGTCATTTTTTTGTGCATGATCGTCCTTAAACACGTTATACGTATACATTATATAACTTAGACCACCACATAGTGTGAATACGCCCCTGCATAAGCTTCAAGCCCCAAGCTGACCACGGTCGCCACATCCGCGCCCACCTCTTGGCGAAACTCGTCTTCGGCCTGCGCAATAGCGGCCTCAAAAGCTTTCAGCCAAGACAGCCCCGTATCGGTGAACACGATGCGTTTGGCGCGTGCGTCGCCTTGGTCGTCTTCACGCCGCACCACGCCCCAAGCCTCGCATTGGTTGACCAAGTCGCCCATGGCTTGCTTGCTCATGCCCGCCATGGCAGCGAGTTCATTCAGGCGCGCGCCCTGCAACGGCAGGTGACGGGTGATGTGGATGTGGGCCGCGCTCACCTTGTCGCGTGCGGCCAGATTGGACAAGGCCAAGGGCGCGTCAATGTGCTGTGCCATCAACACCAAGACCCGCGCGTCAAAACGCCGCATGGCGTGACCCAGCAAGCGCCCCAAATGCGACTGACGCCAATCGTGAGCAGAAGTAACGAGATTAAAAGCCATGTGTATATAGTAAGGCAAACTGACCAAAAAAAGTGTTTACAGAAATATATGGCGCAGATAAAGTACTGTTCAAGCATCCAGCCTGTGATTTGAAACAGGCCAAGGTAATGCTCACAACCCATTGACCTTAAAGGAGATTCCCATGGACAACGTTAAAAGTATCGCCGCTGCCGGTGAAAAAGCCAAAGCCCTGCAAGCCGCGCTGGCACAAATTGAAAAGCAGTTTGGCAAAGGCACCATCATGCGTTTGGGTGAAGGCGAGGTCATCGCAGACATCCAAGTTGTCTCCACCGGCTCACTCGGCCTCGACGTCGCCTTGGGCGTGGGCGGTCTGCCACGCGGTCGTGTCATCGAAATTTACGGCCCAGAGTCCTCAGGCAAAACCACCCTCACCTTGCAAGTCATTGCCGAGATGCAAAAAACCGGCGGCACTTGCGCCTTTGTCGACGCCGAACACGCCCTGGACGTGCAGTACGCGCAAAAACTCGGCGTCAACCTGCAAGAGCTGCTCATCAGCCAGCCCGACACGGGCGAGCAGGCCTTAGAAATTGTCGACAGCTTGGTGCGCTCTGGCGCGGTCGACCTCATCGTCATCGACTCGGTGGCAGCGCTCACGCCCAAGGCCGAGTTGGAAGGCGAAATGGGCGACTCCCTGCCAGGCTTGCAAGCCCGCCTCATGAGCCAAGCGCTGCGCAAGCTCACCGCGCACATCAAGAAAACCAATTCCACCGTCATCTTCATCAACCAAATCCGCATGAAGATTGGCGTCATGTTCGGCTCACCCGAAACCACCACGGGCGGCAATGCGCTCAAGTTCTACGCCTCTGTGCGCTTAGATATTCGCCGCACCGGCACCATCAAAAAGGGCGAAGAGTCCATTGGCAACGAAACCAAGGTCAAGGTGGTCAAAAACAAAGTCGCGCCTCCGTTCAAAACCGCCGAGTTCGACATCTTGTTTGGCGAGGGCATCAGTCGTCACGGCGAAATCATCGACATGGGTGTGGCCGCCAAAATCGTCGACAAATCCGGCGCATGGTATGCCTACCAAGGCGAAAAAATCGGCCAAGGCCGCGACAACGCCCGCGAGTTTTTGCGCGAAAACCCCGAGTTGGCTATCGAAATTGAAAATAAAGTACGCGACTCCTTGGGCATTCCTTTGTTGCCTGCCGATGCCGAAGAGCCCAAATTGCAAGCCGTCAAATGAGCGCGGTCGTGGTGAATTGGCCCTTCAAAGTAGTGCAAGCCGGGGGGGCGGACAAGCCCCCCTCGGCCCCGTCGACCCCCTCTGTGAAAGCCCGCGCTGTCAGCTTGCTGGCGCAGCGCGAGTATTCGCGTCAAGAGCTCACAGACAAGCTGGCCGAACAAGACGTCAGCCCCGAAGAATTGGCGCTGGCTTTGGCGCAGTTGGAGGCCAAGGGTTTGGTCGACGACGCGCGGGTGGTGGAAACCTTGGTCAACCGCCGCGCCGGCAAATTGGGCGGCATGCGTTTGCGCCAAGAGTTGCAAGCCAAGGGCGTGTCGCCAGACTTGGTGGCCCAAGCCATGACCGACCTGAAGGGCTCCGAGCTGGCGCGCGCACGCGGCGTTTGGCAAAAGAAATTTGGGCAGTTGGCAAGCTCAGGCGCTGAGCGTCACAAGCAGGCTCGCTTTTTGGCCAGTCGCGGGTTTTCGGGGGAAGTAGTCAAGCAGGTTGTTGCGGGCGTCGAGGAAGACTGAACCGGCTTAATTAAGCCGCACGGACTGGGATAATTGGGGTCAGATCCCAATTAATTCACGCTGTATGCCTGCCGCGCTGGGCTCAAACGCCGCTCACCGCAGCAAAGCTGCGACGCTCGCTACACGTTTGACCCAGCACGACTGGCATGTTGAAGTGGCTTTTAAACTGGTTTATTTCAAGCCGCACGGACTGGGGAGCTTTTGCAAGCGATAGGCGCAGCAAAAGACTCACCATTGCGGGCGGCAAAAGTGCGTAATCCCAAAAGGATAATTGGGATAATTGGGGTCAGATCCCAATTAATTCACGCTGTATGCCAGCCGCGCCGGGCTCGAACGCCTCTCACCATCGCTGCTAATATTAATTTGCTATTGACTGAGGCTTATTTTTTTTGAATAAACCTTGTGTTTGCTCATCAATCAGTTCATATGCGCCGAAATAAACACTGGAGTCTGAGTTTTCTAAACAGTATTTGTCCATCCATAAATGAACTTGCTGAAACGCCATACCTTCTTTAAAGTTCCAAAATGGAATCTGTCTTCCTGCGCTTAAACCATCTAACAAACCTATTAAGTGGCTTTCAACTTCTTTTGATTGCTTACCCTTTCTTCCCGCAGCCCATATATTGCAATACACATCAGAAACAATCAAGACTGGCTCAGCTCTGCTCATTTCAGAAAAGCCGATTGTAAAAATTAAAAGAAACAAAGATAAGTTTTTTTTCATTTGTTGTTCCTCTCCTGCATGAGCTCACCAACGCCATACATTGCAGAGGAAAGTGGATTGATACGGCAATAATTATCCATCCAAAGAAAAGTCTGTTCATTGGTTGTGTCAAAACTAAACTCGGGAGTGCGTTTGCCTACAGTTGCAGATGAGGCCATGGTAAAGCCCATATTCACGCCGCTTAAAAACCCCATTAACCACGCCCTGTTTTCAATCTCACGCGCAGGGGTTTCTGGTTTCACCCACATCACACAGTCTGGGTCTCCACGAACCCAGTCAGCGGAGGCGGATTGACACAACAAACAAAGAAAAAGGGAAATAAGTTTTGTTTTCATTGGTAATTTCAAGAAATAACGCCAGACAGCAGTTCAATTTTACAAACCCAGCATCAAACCCAAGTTTTGCACCGCCGCCCCACTGGCCCCTTTGCCCAAGTTATCTAGGCGCGCCATCAGCACAGCCTGGCCAAAGGCCTCGTTAGCAAAGACCCGCAACTCCATCAAATTGGTGTCGTTCAAAGCGGTGGCGTCAAGCTTCAAGTCGTCAGTAGGCGGCAACACCTTCACGCAAGACTCGTCGGGGTGGTTGGTGCGGGCATAGTGCGCCGCCAGCGCCTCGTGCAAGTCTGCCGCGCTCACACGAGTAGGCAGTGACGCCAAATGCAAGGGCATTTGCACAATCATGCCTTGCTTGAAATTACCCACACTGGGCACAAACAGCGGGCGACAGGCAAGGCCTGTGCAATGCATGATCTCAGGAATATGTTTGTGCGACAGCCCCAGTGCATAAGCCTCAAACAGCGGCGCTTGGCCGGCTTCATAAGCCTCAATCATGCTGCGCCCGCCGCCCGAATAGCCGCTGACCGAAGGCAAACAAAGCGGGAAATCGCGGGGAATCAAGCCTGCATCTATTAAAGGGCGAATCAGCGCAATCGCACCGGTGGCGTAGCAGCCCGGGTTGGCCACGCGCTTGGCGTGGCGAATTTTGTCGGCTTGGCCCACAGCCAGCTCAGCAAATCCATACACCCAGTCCGCGTGGGTGCGGTGGGCAGTGGATGCGTCGATGATGCGCGGTTGATGGCCCACCATGGCGTCGATCATGGCCACGGTTTCAAGCGCGGCTTCATCGTGCAAGCACAGCACCACCACATCCACCTCGGTCATCAGGGCACGCTTGGCTTCGGGGTTTTTACGCAGCGCTGGGTCTATGC
>Ga0209357_1000411_pt1 | contig 16746 bp, 15 predicted proteins | sample LauGreFBDMM110SD_2_FD_187573 | JGI IMG/M metagenome (GOLD analysis project Ga0209357, IMG submission 187573) | Freshwater lake microbial communities from Lake Michigan, USA - Fa13.BD.MM110.SD (SPAdes) (version 3) | ecosystem: Environmental > Aquatic > Freshwater > Lake | place: Lake Michigan... | reverse complement strand
CACCTAACTGAGCCAATTTCAAATGCCGCTGTTGGCGTAAAGTCTTTTGCTTCGAGTTTTAACACGAAGCCCATCGCACTGGCGTACTTTGCTAATTCACCGCTCGTTGTCAGGCGACCTGGAATCTTGGCAGTTGCTTTAACGCCTTGATCATTACGGAAACGACGAACTTCGGTGATTACTGCTTGCATCTGGGTTACCAAGTTTTCAGCTGTTTTATCAAGGTAGTTCAAGTTAGCTTCGGGCCATTGCGCGATAACCAGGGATTCTCCCCCAGTTAGGCAAACCCAAAGTTCTTCCGTAATAAATGGCATCAGTGGATGCAGCAGGCGCATCAGTTGATCGAGCACATGACCAAGCACGCGCTGACTATCAGCAGCGTTACCGGTTGCAAAAGATTCCTTAGAAAGTTCGAGATACCAATCGCAGAGGTCATCCCAAGCGAAGTGATAGATCAGTTCACTAGCTTTCGCGAATTCAAATTTTTCAAATAGTGAATCAGCGTCGCGAATAGTTTCAGTCAATCGGTTAAGAATCCACTTATCAATTGCGTTAAGAGATGCAACATCAGGCATTGGTCCTTCAACTGTCGCACCGTTCATCATCGCAAAGCGGGTTGCATTCCAAAGCTTGGTAGCAAAGTTACGTGAACCGCCTACCCACTCTTCAGCGAGAGCTTGATCTGTGCCGGGGTTTGCACCGCGCGCTAAGGTAAAGCGCAACGCATCGGCGCCGTATTTATCCATAAATTCAAGCGGGTCAACCACATTGCCACGACTCTTAGACATCTTCTTGCCAAATTGATCACGCACTAATCCGTGCAACATAATCGTTTTAAATGGCGGCACGCCGTCCATGGCAAAAGTGCTCATCATCATCATGCGCACAACCCAGAAGAACAAAATGTCATAGCCAGTTACCAAAACTGAAGTTGGATAGAACTTAGCTAAATCGGTAGTTTTTTCCGGCCAACCAAATGTGGAAAATGCCCATTGTCCAGATGAGAACCAAGTATCTAGAACATCTGAATCTTGCACGTAGCCAGCAGGTGCGCTTTCGCCAGGACCAACAACAACCATTTCACCATCTGGGCCATACCAAACTGGAATGCGATGACCCCACCAAAGTTGGCGAGAGATGCACCAGTCGTGCATGTTATCGACCCAATCAAAGTAGCGTGGCGCTAGCTCTTCAGGTTCAATCTTTACCGCGCCACTTCGAACCGCATCCGCTGATGCTTTTGCAAGAGGAGCAACCTTTACAAACCATTGCTTTGATAAACGTGGTTCAACAGTTGTATCGCAACGTGAACAGTGACCAACTGCGTGAATATATGGCCGCTTCTCGGCAACGATGCGACCGAGTTCTTTTAGCTTGGCAACAACTGCAATACGAGCATCGAAGCGATCCATGCCATCGAACTCAGTACCGCTGCCCTCCATGATGCCGTGCTCATTCATGATTACTACAAACGGAACATTGTGGCGCATGGCCATTTCAAAGTCATTTGGATCATGGGCGGCAGTTACCTTAACTGCGCCAGTTCCAAAATCAGGATCAACTAGCTCGTCAGCAATAATCGGAATCATGCGATTTACCAGTGGCAATAAAACTTCAGTACCAATCATGTGCTTGTAACGAGGATCATCTGGGTGAACCGCAACTGCGCCATCGCCCATCATGGTTTCGGCACGAGTTGTCGCAACAACAATGCTTTGTTCGCCATCGCCATAACGCACTTGCACAAACTCGCCGGCATCATCTTGGTGCTCAACTTCAATATCTGAAAGCGCTGTTAAGCAACGGGTGCACCAATTGATAATTCGTTCAGCTCGATAAATTAATTCGGCGTCATACATCTTCTTGAAGAGTGTAAGCACAGAATTAGACATGCCTTCATCCATTGTGAACCGCTCGCGCGACCAGTCAACTGAATCACCTAAGCGACGCATCTGATCAAGAATCGCACCCCCTGATTCAGCTTTCCATTGCCAAACTTTGCTCACGAATTCTTCGCGCCCTAAATCATGACGCGATATTCCTTGGGCAGCTAGCTGTTTTTCAATTACGTTCTGGGTTGCAATACCGGCATGGTCCATGCCAGGTAGCCATAAAACTTCGTAGCCTTTCATTCGCTTAATGCGTGCTAAACAATCTTGCAGAGTTTGATCAAGTGCGTGGCCGATATGTAGAACGCCAGTTACATTAGGAGGTGGCAGAACCATCGTGAATGGTTCTTTATTCGAATTTGCATCAGCCGTGAAATAGCCGGCTGCAATCCATTTTTCGTAAAGCGGCGCCTCAATTTCGGCAGGCGAAAAGGTTGAAGCTAATTCTTTTCCGCGCTGGCTCATGGGGAGCAGTCTAGATTATGCGCTCTTCTCTTCTGCACGCTTTTCGCCTCTAGCGGCCCGCTTTGGAATATCTCCCGTGCGCTGCACAAATGTCGGGGCAACGCCATCGGTGATTGATTCAGGAGTAACAATTACTTTGGCGATATCGCTGCGGCTAGGAACTTCATACATAACAGCTAGCAGCACGCTTTCCATGATTGCGCGAAGACCACGAGCACCAGTGCCACGAAGTAGCGCTAGATCGGCAATGGCATCAAGGGATTCAGGGGTGAATTCAAGTTCAACTGAATCTAGCTCAAATAGTTTGGCATATTGCTTAACGAGTGCGTTCTTAGGTTTGGTCAGAATCTGCATTAGCGCTTCTTTATCAAGATTTTCAACGCTAGTTAGTACTGGCAAGCGACCAATGAATTCAGGGATCATGCCGAACTTAAGTAGATCTTCAGGCATAACGTCTGCAAAAACATCTTTACGGTTCTTATCTTCGGCAGTTTGTAGAGTTGCATTAAAGCCAACGCCGGCTTTGCCTGAGCGAGCTTCGATGATCTTATCGAGACCAGCAAATGCGCCACCAACAATGAATAAAACATTTGTGGTATCAATTTGAATAAATTCTTGATGTGGGTGCTTACGACCACCTTGTGGTGGAACTGAAGCAACTGTGCCTTCCAGAATCTTGAGAAGTGCTTGCTGCACACCTTCACCCGATACATCGCGAGTAATCGATGGGTTTTCAGATTTGCGTGCAACCTTATCGATTTCATCGATGTAGATGATGCCGGTTTCAGCTTTCTTCACATCGTAATCAGCTGCTTGCAAAAGCTTAAGCAAAATGTTCTCAACATCTTCGCCCACATAGCCAGCTTCGGTTAACGCTGTTGCATCGGCAATTGCAAATGGCACGTTAAGCATGCGCGCTAAAGTCTGCGCCATTAAAGTCTTGCCGCAACCAGTTGGGCCAAGTAATAAAATATTGCTCTTGGCTAATTCGATGCCATCTTCACGCTTTGAATCCCCTGATTGCACGCGCTTGTAATGGTTATAGACAGCCACAGATAAAGATTTCTTCGCTCGATCTTGGCCAATTACATATTGATCTAGAAAATCAAAGATCTCATGTGGCTTAGGAAGTTCGGTTAAACCAAGGGCGGCGGATTCGGAAAGTTCTTCAACGATGATCTCGTTACAAAGATCAATACATTCGTCGCAGATATAAACGCCTGGGCCTGCGATCAATTTCTTAACTTGCTTCTGGGTCTTTCCGCAGAAAGAACACTTAAGCAGGTCGCTGGTTTCGCCGATGCGAGTCATGATTCTCCTTTAGCGAAGGGCGGGGAGTTCCCTTGCTTATGTGACAAGCCTAATTTCTTAATCTGATTCTTGCCTTACTTTTCGCGCTTAATCTTGTTCGCCCTGAGCGATAATTACTTACGCTTGTGGCTTTGCCTTACGACTCTCGAGAACTTGATCGATTAGACCGTATTCAACAGCTTCGGCCGCGGTAAGAATCTTGTCACGTTCAACATCGGCTGTTACTTCAGCAACAGTTTTATTTGAGTGACGAGAAATTAACTCTTCTTGCATTAAGCGAATACGCATGATTTCAGCTGCCTGAATTTCAATATCAGATGCTTGTGCGTAATCACCTTGAGCAAATGGCTGGTGAATCAAGATTCGTGAGTGCTCAAGTGCATAACGCTTGCCTTTAGCGCCAGCTGCCAAAATAACGGCAGCAGCTGAAGATGCTTGACCCAAACAGATTGTCATTACATCTGGGCGAACGAATTGCATGGTGTCATAAATAGCAGTTAGCGCTGTGAATGAACCACCAGGTGAGTTGATGTAGATCATGATGTCGCGATCAGGATCCATTGACTCAAGGGTTAGCAACTGAGCCATTACATCGTTTGCAACAGTGTCATCAATTGGTTGACCCAAGAAAATAATGCGCTCTTCGAATAACTTGGTATAAGGATCTAGGCGCTTGTAACCGTAGGCGGTCTTTTCTTCGATAGTTGGAAGAACGTAGCGGCTAGTAATTTCATTTATCTTGTTGTTGTTCATGCTGTTCCTCCGCTACCTGAAACTTGACCAGCTGATCGAACTACCTGATCTACAAAGCCATATTCCTTTGCTTCATCTGCAGTAAACCAATTGTCGCGATCAGAGTCGATCGTGATCTGCTCAACGCTTTGACCAGTGTGCTTTGCAATAATTTCAGCCATGATCTTTTTAGTTGCAGCCATTTGTTCAGCTTGAATACGAATATCTGTGGCAGTACCGCCGATGCCACCAAGTGGTTGGTGCATCAAGATGCGTGAGTGTGGCAACGCGTAGCGCTTGCCAGGTGCACCTGCAGTTAACAAGAACTGACCCATTGACGCAGCGATTCCCATGCCCACAGTTGCAATGTCATTCTTTACATATTGCATAGTGTCGTAGATCGCCATACCGGCAGTTACTGAACCACCAGGTGAGTTGATGTATAGGTAAATATCTTTTTCAGCATCTTCGGCAGCAAGTAATAAAATCTGCGCACAAATTGCATTAGCCATCTCATCGCGAACTTCACCGGTTAAGAAAATAATGCGTTCGCGTAGTAAGCGTGCATAAACCTGATCGTCTAGCGCACCTGGACTTGCGTGCGAAGAACGAGCGGTTATCTCGCTAGTTTGCGGGTTTTGTAAATCCACTGACAGCCTCCTGTTTATTGCGTGTATTGACCTTAACAATTTACGGCGCGAATTGCTTCCCTAATTTGGACAAATCATGCGTAGATTGGCCGTGTTCGCTTACAGCAGAGCGATTATTCAGCGGCCTCTTCGGAAATCGCTTCGCCGGCCTGCGGACGAAGTGCTTCGAGATCGATAGTGGCACCTGATGCATCCTTGATTGTGATGCGACCCAATACGCCGGCAAGTGCCTTCGAGCGAGCAACTTCAGCTACCAATGTGGCGATCTGACCTTGCTTCTGAAGCTCCTGAGCGAATTGCTCTGGTGCCATTCCGTAACGCTGCGATTGACGAACTAAATATTCAGTTAACTCCATCTCATTAACTTCTACTGCTTCAGCCTTAACGATTGAATCAAGCAAGAAATCAGACTTAATAGAGGTGCGAACTTCTAGATCTACTTCTGCGCGGTGTGCTGCATCTTCTAGGCGACCTTCGGGCTCAAGATGAGCATTTACTTCATCTTCAACTAACTTATCTGGAACTGGAATATTAAGATCAGTAATTAATTTCTCAAGAAGTAGATCGCGTGCTTGAGCACCTTGTTCCATCTTCTTCAAGCGCTCTAGGCGAGTTGCGGTATCTGCCTTTAGCTCAGCCAAAGTATCAAACTCGCTAGCAAGCTTTGCGAAAGCATCATCGATCTCAGGAAGGATGCGCTCTTTAACAACCTTAACTGCAACATCAACATCGCCAGTTTCGCCATCGGCTTGACCAACTAGTTGAGTATTAAATGTCTTGGCATCGCCAGCAACTAAGCCAACGAGTGTGGCATCAAGGCCATCAATCATGCGATTTGAACCAACTTCGTAAGAAATATCAGAAGCTTTTCCGCCATCAATTTCTTCGCCATTAATCTTTGCCATCAAATCAATTGTCACAAAATCACCGTCTTTAGCTGCGCGCTCAACTGTTGTTAGGGTTCCAAATCGCTTTGCTAGCTCATCGATCTGCTCGTCAATATCTGAATCAGTAACAATTGCATCAGGAACTTCAATTGTAATCTTTGAGAAATCAGGAAGTGTTACTTCTGGGCGCACATCTACCTCAACAGTGAAGTGCAATTTTTCATGATCAATAAATTCTTTGATATCTACTTCTGGGCGACCCACAACTAGAACTGTGTGCTCACGTGCTGCCTTGCTATAAAACTCTGGCAGAGCTGAATTGATTGCTTCATCAATAACAGTGCCACGACCAACACGTTGATCGATCATTGCTGCTGGAACTTTTCCTTTACGGAAACCAGGAATGTTTACTTGTGTTGCGACTCGCTTATAAGCAGCATCAACGTGGCCTTTTAATTCTGCGAACTCGACTTCAATATCTAGTCGTACTCGGGTAGGTGAAAGTGTCTCGACCGAGCTCTTCACAGATTGCTCCTTAAAAGAAATTGATGACCATTACTTAAGTACTTCTGGTCGGGGCGGGGAGATTCGAACTCCCGATCTCCTGCTCCCAAAGCAGGCGCGCTAGCCACTACGCTACGCCCCGAGGCGTAAGTCGGAAGTCTAGAGGAATTTTTGTGCTCTAGTTACCGAGCCGATACCCTTAGCCCTTACGCTAGCGGTCACACCGCATGCGGGTGTAGCTCAATGGTAGAGCCCCAGCCTTCCAAGCTGGCCATGCCGGTTCGATCCCGGTCACCCGCTCCAAGCATTTCTGCTCAGATTTATCAGGCTCTCCCCCGCGTATTTATTCCTCTTTTATGCGATGGAACCGACCATTACGAACGCTGCTTTCCCAATCAAGGTCATCGGATATGTAGTCGTGACGCCAGCACCATCTGAAACACGTAGTGTAAAAGATGTCTCAGATGCTCCGACTGTAATTACCCCATGTAAAACAAAGCTATAGGTGTGGCTTGATGAAATTCCATTGTAAACATTTGCTTCAGAAATGGATTGATCCATCACAAAAGAGGTTGGCGTAGAACTTGGAATCAATTCTGCAGTGAAATACCCAGTGAGTTTTGAAGAGACTCCATGTACTGAGATATTTATATAATAAGTTTTGCCGATTGCCAAGGACGCAAACGAAGGAGAGACCGTTCCTGCTCCAGGTGTTGAAGTTGAAAGATTCCAAGTCAAAATTGGTACCCATGTGACTTGGGAAAATCCATTTTCTCCTTGAATGCCTTGATCACCTTTTGTGCCAGTCGCACCAACATTTCCGGTCAGCCCAGTACCACCAGCTGCACCAGAAGTTCCTTGCGCACCAGTTAATCCTGTCGGTCCAGTTGCACCAACACTTCCTGTTGCGCCATTAGTACCTGTTGGTCCCGCGGGACCTTGCGCACCAGTTGCTCCACTACCTGATGGACCTTGTGATCCTGTTGCACCACTTGGACCTTGCGCACCAGTTGCACCAACACTTCCTGTTGCGCCATTAGTTCCTGTTGGTCCCGCTGGACCTTGCGCACCTGTTGCGCCACTGCCTGCTGGACCTTGTGATCCTGTTGCACCACCTGGGCCTTGCGCACCAGTTGCACCTGTTGCACCAGGTGCTCCTTGTGAACCAAAACCGGTTGGACCTTGTATTCCAGTCGCACCTGTTAAACCAATTGAACCTTGTGCACCAGTTGGTCCAGCAATTCCTTGTTCACCCGTTGCACCAACTTCACCACGCAAACCTTGTTCACCTTTAGATCCGATATCACCTGGTATTCCTTGAAAACCTTGAACACCACTTGGTCCGGCAACTGTTGATGCGTTTGTAACTGTTTTTCCGTCACTGCCACTTTTCCCATCGGTGCCATCTAAACCATTAGCACCTTTTAAACTAACTGCCTTAGGCCACTTCTTCTTCATCTTGGGTCCATAAATATTTAAATTTTTACTGTCGATATAGAAATCACCATCAATACCTACTGCATTAGATGGTGCGCCAAACCCACTTAATATTGTGTTCGGGATTGATGCTGCAGTTCTTCCGGCAGCTTTTGGTTTAGTTGCCGCATCAGCACTTGCCATTGGAAGGCAGGCAATTAGTGCGATTGAAATAATCTTTATGAGTAGCGATCTTCCTTTGATTTCCATAGACGGGAACTCCTGTCAGGTTGGGTAATCCCAGTTTGAAACTGATAAAAGCTATAAGAAATAGCGCATACCCTGCTAAATGCCCCAATTGTCGAGATCATTACCCTAGACACGCGCTTAAAAACTCTTACCCGTTTCACAGGAAAAGGGGGTAAATTTTTCAGCCTCAGGTAGTTAATTACGGGTAGTCGATGACGTGGGGTTATTGGCAAATAGAAAGAACCAAATCGAAAGGACCATGCAAATGGTTTCAAAGAAAAAAATTGTAGTAGCAGTAATTACTGCTACAGCTCTTTTAGTAGGCGTAGCCGGGACAGCTTCAGCTCATGACAAAGGCACCAAGACAACTGGAAAGCATGCTGCACGTGGTGAAGAACGCGCAGCACTTGATGCACTAGTTGCCAAGACCATCGGTCTTGATGCAGCCGTCATTAAGACTCGTTTAGCTGCAGGTGAAACACTTGGCGCAATTGCAGGTACCAAGAAAGCTGAACTAATTGCAGTACTAGTTGCTGATCACACAAAGCGCATTGATGCGCATGTAACGGCTGGCAAGTTAACTGCTGCACAAGCAACAACAATGAAAGCTGGTCTAGTTGCACATGTAACAGCTGAAGTTGATTCAGTTCGTGGTCCTAAGGGCGGTCCAGGAATGGGCGGTCACAAAGATCATAAAGGTGGCAAAGGTGGACACGGTCCTAAGGGTGGAATGACTCCTCCTGCAGCCACACCAGGCGCTTAATCTTCTTACCAGGCTTAATCGCTAAGTAAGGAAAATTTCTAACTAGTAGATCCTCCTTCCGTAGGGAAGAAAACCCGTCACCAAGAACATCGGTGGTGGGTTTTCTCATGATTAGATTCGCACATGCGTATTCATATCGGTAGTGATCATGCGGGCCTTGAACTAAAAAACGCTCTATCTGCGTACTTAACTGGCAAAGGGCACGAAGTTAAAGACCACGGCCCTTTTGAATATGACGCACTTGATGATTACCCAGTCTTTTGTATTCCAGCTGCGCAAGCAACCGCTGCTGAACCAGGCTCTTTTGGCATAGTTATTGGCGGTTCTGGCAATGGTGAGCAAATGGCTGCGAATAAAGTTAACGGCGTTCGCGCAGCACTGGTCTGGAGTTTAGAGACAGCCAAGCTTGCTCGAGAACATAACAATGCCAATGTGATCTCTGTTGGTGGTCGGCTGCATTCAATTGAGGATTGCCAATCATTTATTGATGCATTCCTGGCCACACCATTTAGCGGCGATGAACGACATATTCGTCGCATCAATCAGATGAGCAACTTCGAGTCAACTGGTGAGATTAAGTAGCTACTTCTTAATAAATCGAAAGTCAGCAACTGGGTGTTCTTTATTAATTCCCTGATCTTCAAAACGAGTTAGCGGTCGCCAATCCGGGCGGTCAACTTCTCCCCCGGTAAAGAAAGTTTGTTTAGTAAATTCTTCAGCAATCCATTGGGCATATGGCTGCCAATCAGTTGCGATGTGAAAAAATGCACCGGGCTTTAATTTGGTTGCAACGGCTGAGATAAATTCTTGATTCACGATGCGACGCTTGAAGTGTCGCGCCTTTGGCCATGGGTCAGGAAAGAATAAGTGCACGCCATCAAGGGATGAATCAAGAATCATCTGCTCGAAGACTTCAAAGGCATCGCCTTCGATAGTGCGAAGATTTTTAAGCCCTCCTTCTTCGATACGCAAAAGAAGTTTGCCAATGCCAGGGCGATGAACTTCAACTGCTAAATAACTTGTTGTGGGATCTGCAGCTGCAATCTGAGCTGTGGCCTCACCCATGCCGAAACCTATTTCCATAATGATCCGTTTGGAATCTGGAAATAACTCAGCCAAGTTAATTTTCTGATCAGAGTACTCGATACCGAAAACCGGCCAGAGGCGATCCCAAGCCTCTTGCTGGCCCTCGGTAATCCGGCGCCCGCGTAATTTGTATGACCTGACTGCTCTGCTTTCCACTAGAGCACTCTTTCATGCTTAGATTGCGAACCCCAATCGGGAGCCGAAGTATCAGCTTTGGCTATTAATAAGGAGTCCTCGTGCCAGGTACGAATATCACCCAAATTGAAGCCGCTGAACGTTCCGCCATATTAAAGGTCGCAAGTTACGCGATCGATCTAGACCTAACTACAGGGCTTGAGAATTTTCGAGTTAAGACCACAGTTAAGTTCGCAGGGCTAAAGCCTGGCGCGACAACTTTTATTGACTGCGTGGGATCCAAGGTTTACTCCGCCAAACTAAATGGCGTTGAGTTTGATCCGAAGTTCGATGGTGAGACTGTTTTCTTGCCAGCGATTGCTGCCGATAACGTTCTTGAGATCGAACACGATGGGGTTTATTCAAACTCTGGCGAAGGCTTACACCGTTTCGTTGACCCAGCTGATGATGAGGTCTACCTATATACCCAGTTCGAAACTGGCGATGCTCGTCGTATGTATGCCTGCTTTGATCAACCAGATCAAAAAGCAACTTTCAAAATTAGCACTATTGTCCCTGCGCATTGGGAAGTTATTTCTAACTACGGCGTAGTAGCAACTAAAGATCTCGATGGCGATAAGAAGTTCATTCAATTCGCAGAATCACAAGTTATTGCAACTTATGTGACGGCAATTGTGGCCGGTGCCTATCAGAGCGTGCATGATGAATATAAGGGCGAGAAGACAATCCCACTGGGTATCTATGCTCGTAAATCTTTCTTTAAGCATGTTGATGCTGAAAATATCTTCGAAGTTACCAAGCAAGGTTTCGCTTACTTCGAAGAGACTTTCGGCCTGGCATACCCATTTGGTAAGTACGACCAGATCGCAGTTGCTGAATACAACTGGGGCGCAATGGAAAACGTGGGCTGCGTAACTTTCCACGAAGATGTGCTGATTTTCCGCAGCAAGGTAACTGAGCGCAATTACTTAAGCCGCGCTTCAACTATTCATCACGAGATGGCACATATGTGGTTCGGCGATCTAGTCACTATGGCTTGGTGGGAAGATCTTTGGCTTAATGAATCATTTGCTGAGTGGGCTTCATACATGGCAGTTAGCGAATCAACTAAGTGGACACATGCTTGGACTGAATTTAACTCAGGTCGTAAGAACTGGGCATATCGCCAAGATCAGCTCTCTTCCACTCACCCAATTGCAGTTGAGATGGAAGATCTCGATGCCGTGCGCACAAACTTTGATGGTATTTCATATGCCAAGGGTGCCTCAGTTCTGCAGCAACTAGTAGCTCACGTTGGTCGCGATAACTTCATCGCCGCCCTTCGCAAGTACTTTGCCAAGCATGCCTATCAAAACACCACACTTAGCGATCTAATCGTGCAGCTAGAAGCAACTAGTGGTCGCGATCTAACTGAGTGGGTTCGCACTTGGTTGCGCACAGCAGGCGTTAACACGCTAAGCCCAGTACTTGAAATCGAAGGCGATGTTTATAAGTCGATCAAAGTTAAGCAGCTTGCACCAACCATGCCGGTTGGCTCAACTGAACTTCGTCCGCACCGCCTAAAGGTTGGTCTATATGACATTACTGGCGACAAGCTCTCACGGCGCAAGAACATTGAGCTAGATGTGGCTGGCGCTCTAACTGAAGTTACTGAACTAGCTGGTGAGAAAACTGCTGACTTAGTTCTAATCAATGATGGCGATCAGTCATATGCCAAATTGCGCTTTGATGATCGCTCAATTGCGACCATGAAATCTCATCTAGGCAAGCTCGATGATTCGCTATCCCGCGGCTTAATCTGGGCATCGCTTTGGGATTCAACTCGCGATGGCGAGCTAGCAGCAAGTGATTATGTGACTATCGCGCTTAACGCACTTGCTGGTGAGACTGATATTGCAACCGTGACTATGACTGTTGCGCAAATCGATACCGCTATTTGGTCATATGCCTCAGATGCTAACCGCGATAAATTGCGCGAACAAGCTGCTAGCGCATTTGAGAAGTTTCTAGCCGGTGCCACGCCAGGCAGCGATCATCAACTGCAATATGCCAAATCATTTGCTGACTTTGCCTACACCCCAGCTCAATATGAGAAGATCAAGGCGATCCTTAACGGCTCAATCAACGGTCTAACTGTTGATGCTGATCTGCGTTGGTTTGTATTTATCTGTGGCGTAAAGCGCGGCATCTTTAACGCAGCCGATATTGAAACTGAGGCCGCAAAAGATATGACGGCGCACGGAAAGCAATATGCCGCCCTTGCTCATGCAGCACTTCCAAACGCTGCAGCTAAGGCAACTGCCTTTACAGCAATTACCACCGATAACTTGTCGAACACAATCCACGCCTACACCTGTCGTGGCTTTAACTTGGCAATCCATGGCGAACTCTTGGTGCCCTTCGTTGATAAGTATTTTCAATCAATTCTGGAAGTTTGGGAAACTAAGGGCTATGAAATTGCCGAAACCACTGCGACTTTGTTATTCCCAGCCTGGGTAATTAGCGAAGAAACGCTTAAGAAAGCTGAGCACTGGTTAGTGGTAACCGGCAAGGATGCATCCCACGCGATGCGCCGCACAGTTGCTGAAGGTCGCGATTCAATGACTCGCTCGCTTAAAGCACGAGCTGCCGATAAGTAATAGCTATTCGATATGAGTTAAGACCGAGTCTTTTGACTCGGTCTTTTCTTTGCGCTCACCAGTTAGCGCATAAACAACTACTGAGATAAGAAGAAAAATCCCAACTGGAGCGCCGACGAAATAAAGAGCGGTCTGTGCTGCGCTCAGAGGTTCACCAGGCATTGAGCCATCTTCTGGCACCATATTAAATTTAGTTGCAGCTTGAATAAGTTGAATCATCATGGCGCTAAGTGTAATTGAGTTAAGCAGTAGCTGCTGACGCACCAAATGGTTCTAGATATGGCAGCCAACGATTTTCAGTTCGGCCCGTGCCCAAAATTCGCCAAGCAGCACCGACTGGTTCACGTGGTAGTGATCTAAGTCGCCAACCTAATTCCTTAAGCGGTTTATCAGCCTTGGCGTGATTGCAACGATGGCAAGCAGCCACCACATTTTCCCAATTGTGGCCGCCGCCACGAGAACGCGGAATCACGTGATCAATTGAGGTGGCTGCATTTCCGCAATAAACACAGCGACCACTATCGCGTGCAAAAATTGCCCGCCTGGAAAGTGGAACGGCGTGACGGTAAGGAATTCGCACAAATTTATTTAATCTAACTACCGATGGCAGTGAAACTTGGCCGGTTGCATAATGTAGAACAACGCCAGAATCTTCGATCATAGTTGCGCGATGATTCAAAACTAAAATAAGCGCGCGACGATCTGACACAACACCTAACGGTTCGTAGGTGGCGTTTAAGATAAGTGCTCGCGACATAATCAATCCCTGATCGAAGCGCGTGGCTCGCGCCGATTGGCATATCTTGCCTCAAAAGTTCGTCGAAAGAGCGGATTTCTAGCGCCTTTTAGGTTAAGAATTCGTTAGAGTCGGCCTCACTATGAACTTCACCGCACAAGAGGCGATCGACTGGTTCAGCGGCGCCCCACTGCGCATTCTGCTGGTTCTGCTAATTGCTAGCGCAACCCAATACTTTGGCAAGCGAGCCATCACCCGCGCCATGAACCGATTGGCAACCGTCGACCTGCGACCTGGACTAAGAGGTGTGGGCGCTCGCCAGAAAGAGCGGGCTAAGACAACTGGCACTGTTCTTAGTAGCACCTTGAACTCAGCTATCTGGCTAATTGCTTTTGCCACAGTATTAGGCGAGTTTGGATTTAACTTAGGCCCATTTATTGCCTCTGCCGGTGTTATTGGTGTGGCCCTTGGTTTAGGTGCTCAAACAATTGTGCGTGATGTGCTCTCTGGCATCTTTATGTTAGTTGAAGATCAATACGGAGTTGGCGACACTGTTGAAGTTCTAGAAATTAAAGGCGTGGTTGAAAAAGTTGGACTGCGCATTACAACTGTGCGCGATAGCAACGGCACTCTTTGGTACCTGCGTAATGGCGAAATTCTTAAAGTTGGAAACTCAAGTCAATCTGCTTGATTAACTAACCCTGCAGCTGCCATCTCGATATAACCCCACAAGGTTTCTTTATGCTCTGGTTTGATCTCAACCCCATCGACCGCCTTGCGCATTGCGCTGATCCAAGCGCCATGAGCTGCGCGATCAATATGAAAACCAGCATGGCGCATTCTTAACCGGGGGTGTCCGCGCTCTTCGGAATAAGTAGTTGGCCCACCCCAATATTGTTCTAGAAATTTCTGCAAACGCTCGGCCGCACCTTTCATATCGTTATCTGGATACATCGGACGCAGAATTGGATCAGTTGCCACATGGGCATAGAACTGTGAAACTAAATCGGCAAAGAAGACTTCGCCACCAACTTCTTCATAGAAACTCAATTTATTCGCATCCAAACTGCAGTATCGGTTGGCAGTTTATTTCCGATGAGCGGGCCACTAGAAAGTAAAACTTGCGCACCAGCTGGCAGTTCAATCTCAACCCCGAAGTTCACATAACACGCAAAATTACCGGGGCGCGTAAATGCTAAAACTTCATCGTTTGAATCAAGCCAAGTCATTGGGCCGTCCCCCATTCCAGCTTCACCCTTACGCATTGCTAGCGCTTTGCGATACATAGAAAGCGTTGAGCCCTCGACGCCATCTTGCAGAGAAGCTGCGAACTTGCCCCACCAATCACTCTGTGGCAACCAAGCTTCAACCGGCTTTAAAGATTCATTGGCGGAAAAACCAAATGCACCAGTTGCATCATGATGCCAAGGTAACGGCACGCGACAACCATCGCGACCACGATCGACTTTGCCACTCATTACCCAGCGTGGGTCAGTTAAACGATCTTCTGGAATATCGCGCACTTCAGGTAACGCTAACTCTTCGCCCTGGTAAACATAGGCACCGCCTGGCAACGCCAACATAAGTAGCGCACCAGCACGGGCACGACGAGTGCCACGTTCTAAATTAAATTTCTTCGCATCGCCTTGGCGGTGCAACGTTGATTTATCTACGTTTAACAACCCTAGATCAAAGCGATCAACCGAGCGAACTAAATCGTGATTGTTAAACACCCAAGAAGATGGCGCACCAACTTCAGCCATAGCCGCCATTGAAGTAACGATGCGTTTCTTTAGAAACGGCGCTTCCCAAAGTGAAATAAGGAAATCAAAGTTAAATGAATTAGCTAGTTCATCAGGGCGTAAGTAACGCGCAATGCGAGTGGCCGGACTTACCCAAGCCTCAGCAACTGCCATGCGATCACCTGGGTAGGAATCAAGAATCTTGCGCCATGAGCGATGAATGTCGTGCACGCCTTCTTGATCCCAGAATGGATGTTGAGTGGCAGAGAGCATCTCGTTGCCCGCTTCAACTTCAACAATATCGGGTAGACCTTCCGCTTTAATCATTGCGTGTGCCACATCGATACGGAAACCATCGACGCCTAGGTCTAACCAAAACTTCAAGATATTTTCAAAGTGTTCACGCACTTCAATGTGTTCCCAATTGAAATCAGGTTGTTCAGTTGCAAATAAATGTAAATACCACTGCCCTGGCTTGCCATCAGCTTCGATTACTCGCTGCCAGGCATCACCACCGAAAACAGATGGCCAGTTATTTGGTGGCAGTTCGCCATCTTTGCCTTTGCCATCTAGGAAATGAAAGCGCTGACGCTCTTTGCTGCCAGGTGCTGCCTCAAGCGCTGCCTGGAACCATTCATGTTGATCGCTGCAGTGATTAGGCACGATGTCGAGCAGAATTCGAATACCAATTGTATGAGCCTCGGCAATTAGCGCTTTGGCATCAGCCAACGTGCCGTAATCAGGTTCGATATCAAAGTAGTTCGCTACGTCGTAGCCATGGTCTTTCTGCGGGGAAGGAAACCAAGGAGTAATCCAGATTGCATCAATACCAAGTTCTTTTAAGTAGGCCAGCCGCGAGGCAATACCGTTGATATCACCAATGCCATCGCCATCGCTATCGGCAAATGAGCGAATATAAATTTGGTAAGTAACCGCATCGCGCCACCAAAGACGCGTCGTACGTGGCGCTAATTGCATAGGTTAAGCCTCTAGGTAACCAGTTAAGAAGTCACGCTCTTCTTGAGAAAGCGGGCGTGATTTCTTGGTTTCCATTGATACGGCTACCTGCACTGTGCGACCACGTGCATGTAAGCCAAGTGGGCTGCTTAATTCATAAACCAAATCAAAAGATGAGTTGCCGATCTTGGCTACCCAAATCGCGACATCTAAATCAAAGCCGCCTTCATAAATGGGCACAATGAAATCTACTTCAGCGCGACCAACCACCATGTCAGAAAAAACTGGTTCGAGGCCTTGCTCTTTTCGTGAGTACCAAGTGAAGTTCGCACGCGCCTCTTGAATATAAGTTAAGTAACTTGCATTATTTACATGACCAAAACCATCGAGATCATCCCAACGGACATGTGCTTTAGTTAGGTGGCGCATTAGCGAGTCAACTTTCGATAAGTGGCACGATGAGGGCGAGATGCCTCTGCCCCTAGTCGAGAGATTTTATTCTCTTCATAGGACTCGAAGTTTCCTTCAAACCAGAACCACTTTGAATCACCTTCGTAAGCCAAGATGTGAGTTGCTACGCGGTCA